>JAESFW010000192.1_pt1 | contig 86234 bp, 74 predicted proteins | sample 9269481 | NCBI WGS metagenome assembly JAESFW01 (sample SAMN14515350, study PRJNA621654) | algae metagenome | isolation source: Lyngbya sp. HA4199-MV5 and co-occurring heterotrophs from soil with... | place: USA: Ahupuaa O Kahana State Park, Hawaii | collected 2009-07-21 | reverse complement strand
TGGTCAGCGCATCAAACTAGCCGGAGCGCAAGGGCAAAAAGATAATGTGCCGCAGGTGCTCAAGCATCGCTGTGCCTATCTCAATGGGCAGTTCTCAAAATGAGTCTTGCAAGATTGGGATGCTCTCGTAGAATTTACCAGAATGACTACTAAAACTAATTAATTTTTGAATAAGTTTTTCCTTCAAATCTAACTCGATTTCTTTACGTCCTAACCACAGTAGAAAAGCTTCTTTCCAATGTTGTTCAAAAATACGATATGTATCTTTTCCCTTACGGTTTTTCGTAGGTTTATCTTGATGATCACGAGGTAGGAAATCATCCCAATCATTGATCGAAAATGCTGCAAAATATTCCTGAAATGTGGGGTGAAAGAATGTATAGACTTTTTCTGAAGATTTGTCTGCATTCCTGGCAATCTGTAGCCAGCCAAGATTAAGCGCTAACCAGAACTCAGAACCGTCATCTTCAGGATCACCCAGTTCATTAAAAACTAAATTGTGGGATAGCCGAAATGGTGCTTCTTCCTCATCTAACGCACGACAAGCTAAACGTCCCAGGGCTTGGGTAAGCTTCTCTTGTTTAGCTTTGGTATTCGGAAAGAAAGCATAGTTCAGGTCTTTCTTCTTCCACTTAGTTTTATTCCATTTATAGAATTCATTAATGAACCGCCCATATAATTCAGCTTTCGTTGCTGGCAGGCTTTTGTGTTCATGCCATGTGGTGCAAAGCATCATTAACCGTAATGGGTTTCTGACAAGTTGCTGAAGCCGCCCATGTTCAGTTTTGGCTAATTCAGTTTTCAGTCGTTCGCCACTCGGCTGATTACTTTTGCGAAATCCACTTTTAATGAACTGTTCTACCTGGGCCGGATAGCAAAACTCTTTTGTACGATAGGTTTGAAAGTCTCTTAGAGCATTGATGTCTGCATCCCAAACGTTAATTCGGCAAGTCAGAACAATCGATGATTGGCTCAACCAACTCCCTAGCTGCTTGTGAATCTCTCGGAGTGCGATACCAGAGGAAGCAACCATTTCGTCAGCTCCATCCAGCAACAGCCATACTCTTTGATGGTTTAACTGGTTCAAAAAAACAGACTTAACTTCTTCAGTGACATTAGGAATCGCATCCTCCAGCCATACCTGTGTTAAGTAGTCCTTCAGACGTTGCAGTTCGCCACTCTTAATCAAGTCACCCAACGAGATCCAAATCGGTAAGCCGAGTCGTTGCTCTAGAATCCAGAGTGCAATGTGTTGTAGAAGTGTTGTCTTTCCTGCTCCGGGTTCTCCGATGATAGCAATGCGATCGCTTTCTCCCTGCCGTAAGACCTGTTCTCGAAACGCCTCATACTCAATCGGTGGCTTTTCCTCGTAACGCTCTAAGGAACGTGTTGGATGTACATCCTGGCTTAATCGGTCTGGTTCTTTCCGCTCAACTAGAGCCAGTGAGACAAAAATTTCGTCATCCAGCAAATCAAACTGCATCGCTTTTGAAGCAATTACTTCATTCGTGCTGAGCTTTTTCTGGTGATCGAGCATGCCTCGACACACTTGCTGCCAATTGATGTGATGATTTTTTCCAATTCCGTAACCTGCTTCAATCAACCATGCTGGAAGGCGTTTCCAATCGACCTCACTCTTACCTAGAAGAAGTTCAAGAATTTGTTCTTTAACACCCCTGGTTAAAGCAGTCTTGACGGTGCCTTTAGCAGCAAAGCATTGTTCTGCGATTTCCTCTTGATCTAAGCCGCACAGTATGCCCTTTAGATACTCCCAATTTTTAGGTGTAATTTTCCCCGTTCTTTCCAAGTCAGAACGAAGCCTATCCAGATCAAATCTTTGCCCAGCTTGCTCAAAAAGGGATGATTGTGGTGAGGGCGGTGACATCAGAAGCTTGAAATATTGAGAGGACAATGGGTTGGCTCAATGCTAACTGATTGCTAACAACTGTGAGGCGACTTCAAACGACGACTCCAGGTAAGTTAGTTCCATCGGCAAACAACATTCATAAAGGAATTCACCGATGGCTAGCTCTCTCATAGCTTCCAACTCTTCTGCTCCAAAAACTCAGCCTGTCCAGGTTGTGATTACGAATTCTGGCTCCATTGAACCTCCCTCTGCCTGGATGCGGTATGGCACCAGTCCAACTGAGATTATTTTGGTGACAGCAGTGGTGGTTGGAACGATCGCAAGTGTCATCGGAGCGATCGCGCTCTTGCTACAGGTTCTTGTACCCGTAATGCAAGCCAATTCATCTAAAAAAGGAAGTAAGCGGTTCATACAGCGATCGCCCTTTCCTCTAATTCTCTCCATCCTAATAGTCGAAGGGTGTAAACAAAGGTAAGCGCGATCGCCCCTTCAACTCAATAATCAAATGGCTCAACTGGATGCGATCGCTCTGTCCAGCTAACTGAGCCGTTGCCATCCTGAATCCAGCCGGGTCAAAAATTCCTTGCTCAAGGATTTCCTGATCGAACTCAGTTTGGCATGAAGAACGTAAGAGACGCTCAAGCCCCCGCTACAAAATCGCTACCGTCTGCTGGTGCATCTACAGCCACAGCAGCCATTTCAACCATTAATCAACCCTACATCAAGCGGTTTGAGGAAGCTGTGAAGACCCGTAATTGGCTCAATTTTTCAGAGTACGCACTACTTGTTGGCGCAGGCATTGGCTCATTGGCATCCGTCGCATCACAACAGATTTTATTTACAGCCGCACCTGTTTCGGCGTTGCTGCTCGTCAATTTGGTGAATCGGCGGCGGTTAGAAGAAACCACACTGGCGCATACTGACACCGCAGTGACGCGGCTAGACCAGAAACTCTCTGAGGATCTGAGTTCGTTGCGGCAGCAAATTCAGGTGTTGCCAAACTTTTTAGACCTCGCCAGTTTAAGGAAATCCGTCATACACGAAACGGCAGAGCATACGGCAGGTCTTACCCAGGATATTACTCAGCTTAAGCGCGAACTGGCGAAGCCCGAATGGCGGCTATTGGCACAAGAAGTCCGTCAGTTGCAGGTAAATTACACCGAGCTGGCGGATTCTGTAAATGCGGTAACGACCTACTTGGGGCGCTTGTGCACGATCGATCGTGTCGATGGCTTAGAAACCGCGCTCACCCAGCTCAAAGCCGAACTATCCAACCTGCGATCGAATCTTCAGAGCGTGAGTGAAGAGCAACGCAACAACAATCCTCGCGTTATGCAGGATCAAATCAATCACATCAATCGTCGCCTGAACACGCTGCCTACCCCGTTTGATGCGAGCTCACTCAAGCAAGATGTGGATTCGCTGGTGAAAGTGCTGGGCGAGATGGTGTCGCGGCGCGAGATGGCTCGGTTAATGGCACAGGTGGAGCAGATTAGCCAGCAGCAAGAATCGCTGGATCAATCCGTTACGCCGATCAAGATGGCGACGACCATTCTCAAGAAACAGTTGGATACGGTGACGGCGAAGCTAAACCTGAGTGAGGAAGGCTTTGGGGGCATTTTAGACGGTAGCTTGCTGCAACCTGATCCTTCCATCGTAGAAGGACTCAAAACCACTATCAGCGCTCTGGAACATCGTCTGAACCAGTTGCCGATCGCCACTGACCTGACCCATCTGCGATCGGACGTGCAGAGCATGGTCACGACTCAGGTGGGTCAACTTCAGCATCAGTTGGCTGGCATGCACCAGTTCACTCAAACATTAGAGCATCAGCAGAAGACCCTACGAGATTGGGTCAATCGGCTACCCCAGGTGTTGGATTCCTCAGCGCTCGAAAGTCAGGTGAAATACCTTTCCGCACGGGTGGAATGGGCTGAAAGCAACGCGGTGGATGTGGAAGCACAGGTCGATGCTGCCGTCAAAAGCCATCTTGAGGACTTCGCCCAGCAGCTTCAGGCGACAGGAACTCCTGCTTATGAGCTGGTGTTTGATGTGAAAGCCCAATCACAGCCGGGGAAAGCCACCACAGGCTACAGCCGCCGTTTGCTGGAGCAGGCATTAGACACGGCACAGGCGCGGCTGATTGTAGTGTATCCCTACCCCACGCAAACGCTGGATGCTGCGCTGATCCAAAAATTTAAGGAGTTTCTCGATCGCAACGGCTGTTTGGATCTGGGCTGGGGGCATTTGGGCGACATGAGCCAGGGCTATACGCCGCGATCGATCGATCGTCGTCGTTCCCTTGATCCCACCAAGAAAGGGTTTCTCCACAAAACGTTGCACCAGTTAACTCAACTGAAACGACAGTACCCCGCTCAGTTTCGCTTTAAGGTGCTGGGGACGGATGAAAACTTCTTGGTGTGCGATCGCAGCTACGCCGTGTTGGGTGCTGAGTCGGTTGCCACTGCCAGCGCTGTTTTTCCGCAAGCTGCCGTGGGTTTACGCACGACAGATGGTGATGTGATTCAAGGCTTAGTGGATCGATTTGACAATCCCGCTCTGGATGCAAAGGACGCGATCGCCTATTTTAACCGTGCGTCAACTCGCTACGATCTGGGCGATCGGCAGGGCGCGATCGCTGACTATACCGAAGTCATCCGCATTCGTTCGCAAGACGATGTGGCGTACAACAACCGTGGACTGGCGCGCTATGACCAAAACGATCGGCAGGGTGCGATGGCAGATTTTGGGCAAGCCATCCAGCACAATCCCGAAAACTATATGGCTCACTGCAATCGGGGCTTTGTGCGCTCCGAACAAGGCGACAAACTGGGTGCGATCGAAGACTATACCTATGCCATTCAAATCAACCCCGATTTTGCGACCGCCTATTTCTACCGGGGCTTGGCACGCACCCGTCTGCAAAACAAGCTGGGTGCCATTCAGGACTATTCCGAAGTGATTCGGCTCAATCCCAACGATGCGACGGCTTACTTCTATCGGGGGCTTGCCTGCGTCAAAATTGGGCATCGGCTGGATGCGATCGAAGATCTCGGTCATGCCGCACAACTTTTTTCTGAGCAAGGCGACACCGCTAACTATCAGCAAACCCTCAACACGCTCAACAAGCTCCACAAAACGCTGGCGATCGCCACCGCCAATCAACCTTTGGTGGCAAGTGAAGCCTGATGTTGTGTGTTCACCCCATTGGGTGAGCCTGCGTGATGAGGGCGATCAACCAGCGACTCAGTACGTTAGTAGGTATCCCATAGTCCTAAAGACTGTGTGATCTGTCCTCTTTCCCAGACTGAGTGCTGTGTCATGTGTGTGACCCTTGATCGATCGTTGGATAAACCCTTGCTACAAACTGGCTCAACGGATGTGCGGGTTATTGAGATTCAGAAACTGCTTGCCCATTGGAATTTGTATGCGGGTGCTGTTGATGGCATTTTTGGAGAGCAACTTGAGCAGGCGGTTAAAGTGTTTCAGCGACGCGTCTTTTTGCCAGAAACGGGCACTGTGGATGCGTTGACGTGGCGATCGCTCTATGCCGGGGCCCCGATCGAGATGCCAGTGCTGCAACGGGGTAGTACCGATCAGTCCGTCATTCTGCTTCAAAAAGCGTTGCAAGCAAGCGGGCAAACTGTGGCCTTAAATGGCATCTTTGACCATCAAACAGAAGTAGCTGTGCAACAGTTTCAACGACGACAAGGGTTGGTAGTAGATGGAGTCGTCGCCGCCTGCACTTGGCTGACATTGAGCAAGATTTCTCGCTAAAACAGATTCGGAACTGACGCAAACCTCGGAGGTTTTAACCAAAGATTCGGGTATCGCGACTCACTTTGGTTGCTGAGGATCGTGGATTGATTAACCTGAACCACTTCTCGTCTGTAGAGACGTTACATGTAACGTCCCTACAGAAAGAGTTACACCTGATTAAATTCGTGTTCCTGAGAGTTACAGGTTTGCTGATGCTTTTACCTGGCGGTGTAAAGTGTGCAGTGTAAGGTGTAAGGGTGCCATGCTTGTTTTCACCTGCCGTTTTGCCACATCCTTTCAGCATGATCATTAAACTGACCTACAGGCATTGCGTTGGCGTAGCGCTACTGGCAGGAGCCTTCATCGGCTGCTCTCGTCCAGCCTCCGATCTTGCCTCAACGGCGCTCAATTCACCGACGACCTCTCCAACGCCTGTTGCCTCTAGCCCGATCGCCACCATTAGTGAAATCCAAAACCTGCCCGTTTTTGTGCGTCTACTCAATGCGGCTCAAGAGCAAGCGGCGAAAGAAGGTATGGGGCTGCAAACTGGGGAAACCATTCGGACACAGGGAAAAGCACTGGCTCAGATTGATCTCAACAATGGCTTGGCGTTTCGACTGGCTGGGGATGCGGTGCTGACGCTCAAACCAGACAATCGGCTCAATCTCACATCAGGCGATATGATTACCTGGGTGCAACCCGGTAAAAAGCTACCAACCGAAATCGTGACTCCTGTGGCGATCGCGGGCATTCGTGGGACAACAGTGTTTGTCAAAATTCCGCAAGACCCTAAGGAAGGCGTACTGTTTTTTGCCTGGGAAGGGTCTGTGGCTGTGCGACTGCCGGGGCAAACCGAAGCGGTGCTGCTTAAAACAGCCGATGAGGTGCGGATCAAACCGGGCGATCGGGATGTGCGTCAAATTCGTCAACGGGTACGGCGCATGAGTCGGGCAGAATGGCGGCAAAAACGGCAGTCTGACCCACTGTTACGCAGCTTTAAAAAAGCAAAAATGTCTACATTGCCGATTATTGAAAAAATTAAACCGGGAGAGGCAACGCTACAACCCCTCCCCAAAGCACCCGCAGCAGTGAAAAAACAGGCTCACAAGAAGCAAGACGACAAGAAACAAGACGATAAGAAGCAAGACGGCGATCGCACGCAGGTCAAACGCGCAAAACAAATTCTAGATAAAGCAGATAAGGCAGACAAAGCAGATAAGAAACTACAAAAAACCAAGTTTGAGAATCGTCAGCAGAAGCAACCAGATGACGATCGCGCAGAAAGAGGCAACCGCGATCGCTCACTCTCAAAACCACCGAAACGCGATCGTCCTGATACTCCTAAACCCGAAGTTGCCAGAAAGTTTGAAGCTAAAAAAGAGCGGCACTCAGAGTCGGATGAACGCCATCATCCAAAACATGAATCAAAAGGGCGCGATCGAAAATCTGACCGGGATCATTAAAGACACACCCAGCACGTCATTGTTTACAACAATTCAAGGCAGATTGGTAAAACCAGCAGTGCTCATCATTCTGCTGCGTTCAAGCTTTTACGCTACATCGGCATTTTACGTACTCCAGTAAGCAAAAGCGGCGCGGATAGCGATAAACCACACGGTGATCGTTGCAACCAAGTAAAGGTAGAACCGCAGCATGATGCAATTAAACGTGCAGTGAACAATGCTATGCAACGTGCGGAAGATGACAAAAACCCATGCAGCATAGACGTAGATTCTATCGACCTGTTGTGTCATGAAAAGATAGAGTACCAGCGCATAGAAAAGGATGGGCATCTCAAAGAGATTCTTCAAATTATCAGACGGAGTGACTACCGTAGATGGCCAGGTTTGCACTGATGCCTTTGGTACTGCCAGGTCTTGTGGGCGAATCTTGTGGCTTTTGATATAGCTGATGCGACGAATATACATGTATACCCACACAACAAAAGTTAAAAAGATTGTTGCAAAGAAGGGTTCAAAGATTGCATTTTGCGACATCGTTTCTACCTCTTAAACGTGCTTAGCCTGGGCAGAAGTGGGTGATAGCTCGCGCCAGACTCGATGAACAAGGCTGGAAGAAATATAGAGGAGCGAAAAGCCAATCAACGGATGTAAAACGTTAAGATGTAACGGCGTTTGAAGGTGAATGCTGCAAAATTGTAAGCCAAGCAGCACGACCAAACTGATGGTAAGACGCTGAATTTGGGGTGAGTAGGCGGCGATGAATGACCATATCAATAATAGTATTGACAGCCCGCTGTAGCTTCGGACGAGCCATACATGCACCTGCCACCAGGCAGGATCAACAAAATAGGCAATGCCAACGGTTAACAATTGGGCAATTAAGCAGAGGTTAAACACTACTGAAGCTACGTAAAAGCTCACCAGCATCCAGCGTCTGGGAGCGGCATTACGATCGATTTCCACATTGATGGTCATATGCAAATGTTTGTTGAGACTAGAGATAATGTAAGTCGAGACAGCCAATCCTCCTAGACCTCGATCGGGTACACCTGGGCATCTTTTATGACACGTTCTTTGAAGCCTCTGCTGGAAGCCATTGACCAAACTCAACGGGAACAAGAGCTGCGATCGCATATTGCACCCCAGATTGGCACCTATTTTGGAGCAACGCGATCGGCGATTTTTTTCTTCGATCAATTGCCGTTGAATGATCCGAAGCTTCAGAAAATAGTAGACATGGGACTGTCGATCGAACGTAATCCCATTGCGCGCTATTTAGTCGAGCGTCATGCACCTGCTCACGAAGCCCTGGTAATGTCGCCAAGAACCTGGAAAATGATGTGTCCCCGTCCAGATCACTGGCACGTCATGGCTGGACCAATCATCGATCGTGGTCAGCTTGTGGGAGCGATCGGCTGCACTCGTGAGCAGTCAATGGGTGCCTTTAAGACACAAGATCTCACTGATTTGAGCGCGATTTGCTTACACGTATCGGTCTGCGTTTCAACCGTGCGGCTGCGGGTACAACCAATGCAAGCCGATCATCTGGCTGGCATGGTCTTGCCACAAAACCTGCCGCAAAACCTGGAAAGATTGCAGCACCAGCCCGTTCAAACCGAGTCAGCCTGGAACCGTTTAGCCGATCGTCTTACCGCCCGTGAATTGCAAATTGCTGCCTTAGTTGCTCTTGGGCGCACAAATGCCGAGATTGGCAAGGAATTGTGGATTACTGAAAACTCCGTGAAGCAAGCATTGAAACGCATGTTTCGCAAACTTGAGGTTTCATCGCGCGCAGAAATGGTGGCACAACTGGTAACTGCCCGTCAGTTGCCCATCATGATGGAGTAGCTGATTTATCGTCAACACAGACTTTAGAGGATGTCTGAGAAGTTTGATCAGCAGCGGCTGAGAACAACCTGGTTATACGGGTAGGGCTAACTCTGCCTGATTGGGAATCGCTGCTCCAGAGTAGACCAGACCTCGCTGCAAGTCCAGCGTGATGATGTCTCCATTGCGAATGGCAGAGGTGGCGTTTTTCACCCCGACGATCGCCGGAATGCCCAGCCGCAGACCGATCGCAGCCGCATGGCTGGTCAAGCTTCCTTCTTCGGCAATAATGCCCGCTGCTTTGCGAATGGCTTCAATCAGTTCAGCATCGGTATGCTGTGCAATCAAAATTTCACCAGGGCTGAAGTGATTGATATCGGCACTGGTGTGAATCACCCGTGCCCTGCCGCTGACTGTGCCCTGACCAATGCCAACGCCCTTCCCGCGCACGGTGGTCACCACTTCCACCTTAATCAAATCGGTCGAGCCAGAGACTCCTTGTAGCGTGCCAGCCGTCATCACGACCAGATCGCCCTCGCATAGAAGCTCTTTCTCCTGTGCCACGTTGAGTGCGGCGTGAAACGTTTGCCCTGTAGACGGTAGATCGAGCACCAGCAACGGCTTGACCCCCCATACGAGTTGAAGCTGTCGCGCTACATCCACATGCGGCGTAATGGCGAGAATGGGCTTGGTAGAGCGAAACTTAGAGACATTCCGTGCGGTGGCTCCGGTTTTCGTCAGGGTCATAATCGCCGCGGCATCAAGCTGATCGGCAATCTGGCTTACCGCGTGGCTGATGGCATTGGGAATCGATCGCCCCCGGTCTTCGATCGTCTGTTTCCAGTGTTCCTGCTCCATCCGCACGGCAATGCGCGCCATTGTTGCCACCGCTTCAACGGGATGCTTCCCCACAGCCGTTTCGTTGGAGAGCATGACCGCATCGGTGCCGTCGATGATGGCATTTGCCACGTCCGAAATTTCTGCACGCGTGGGGCGAGGGCTATGCACCATGCTGTCCAACATCTGAGTCGCCGTGATGACTGGAATACCCATGCGATTTGCGGTGGCGATGAGCCGCTTTTGCAGCACAGGAACATCTTCGGCGGGCAGTTCTACCCCCAAATCGCCCCGCGCCACCATCACCCCATCGCTAATGGAGAGAATGGACTCCATTTCTTCGATCGCTTCGTGCTTTTCAATCTTGACAATCACTGGAACGTTCTTACCCGCGCTGGCAATCAGTTCTTTGATTTCCAACACATCCTGCGGATTGCGAACAAAGCTTAGCGCCACCCAATCCACACCCTGATCCAGCCCAAAGGTGAGGTCTTTCCGATCTTTATCCGTGAGTGCCTTGATCGATAGGTACACCCCGGGAAAATTCACGCCCTTGTTGTTGGAGAGTGCGCCGCCGACCACCGTGACGCAGTGGAGTTCGCGAGCGGCTCGATCGACCTTTTCCACAAACATTTCCACCTTGCCGTCATCCAGCGAAATGACCGATCCTTCGGGCACCTCGTCTGCCAGCGGTTCGTAAGTAATGGAGCTAATGGTCTGGGTGCCTTCTAGAAGCTTGCTGGTGAGGGTGAAGCGATCGCCTTTGTTGAGAATAATCGACCCGTTCTCAAACCGCCCTAGCCGAATTTTGGGACCCTGCAAATCTTGCAAGATTCCCACAGGCTGATTCAACTCAAAGGAGGTTTGGCGGATCAGGCGAATACTGCGCTGGTGATCCTCATGCGTTCCGTGAGAGAAGTTGAGGCGTAAGGTGGTGGCACCAGCCTCAATCAGATCACGGAGAACCTCCGGGCTACTGGTGGCGGGACCAATGGTGGCAACAATCTTCGTTCGGCGTTGGGTATTCGGCAGCGGCATGAATCGTCGTCTTGAAGGAGTAAGCAGGGTGCCAGAGGCAAATCGATACGGGCGGCATCACTCAGTGCATCGACTAGCGTCAGTTTGCCGCATTGTATAGCGTCCATGCAAGGGTATGGGAGAAAGGAGTTGTTAACGGTTGGTTGTTGGTTGTTAGGGGAGTGATCCAGAGGTAACAGACGGCTACCACTCCTGGAGGGCGATCGCGGCTCCCTGCTTGAGGGCTTCGGGCACATCAGCACGGCTGCCCAGACCTTCAAGCCGTTGGCGGGCAGTGGATGCATCCAGAGCTTTGAGAGCGGCGATCGCATGGAGCCGTATACTCATTTCTTCATCCGCCAAAAGCTGGATCAGGGGTTCGATCGCGGTTGGTTGTCCTAAATTGCCCAGACCATTCGCGATCGCCTGCTTGAGTGTCGTCTGCTCTATTACCAGCGGGGTTGCCAAAGCATCGATCAAAATTTGAGCCGCCTGAGGCTTATCATCCAACGTTTCCCACCGACCGATGGCGATGAGGGTGCTGTGATAGAGCGGTAGCAAGGCTGGCTGGTTGAACAACCGCAACGCCCGACGCAAATAGTCCAGAGCCTTCACCGTGCCAAAGCGATGGAGTGCCCAAACAATTTCGGTTTGCAACGGCATTGGATTCTGCGGTGCTTTTAGAACGGCAAAAAGTGGGTCTGCTGCATCATCAATGCCTAAGCGCCCTAATGCGAGTGCGGCTTTCTGACAAACGGATGAGTCCCGATCGTGAAGACGCTCCAACAATAGTGGGACTAATTCGAGCTGAAACGTTGGATCGGTGCAAAAGCCCAGTTCTTCAACAGCAACTTGTCTGACCATTGCTTCCACATCTTGAAGTGCGTCTACCAGTACAGGCAAGATGCGGGGATCACGAAAGCTGCCCAGCGCGCCAAGCGCGATCGCCCGTACCGTAGGATTGGGATCATCCACCACGGTTAGAAGGGGATCGATCGTTTCTGATCGCCGGATCATCGCTAGCGATCGCACGGCAAAGAGGCGGGTATTGTCCTGTGCCAACATCGGTGTCAATGCTGCAATGACCGGACTGCCAATGGTTGCTAACGCTTCAGCCGCGATGCTCCTCAGTTCATCGTTGTCGGCGGTTTGTAATAGTTCGAGCAATGCCGTTATCACGTTGGGCTGACCGTAGCTGCCCAGCATCCGTGCCGCAAACCAACGCGCATCAGGATCAGCGTCATCATCCTGCATCAGGTCAATGAGGGGAACAATCGCCCGATCGCCAAACGCAGGGAGCAACTTCGCCACATCCCACCGCTCTTGAAAGTCGCCTGCTTCGAGGATAGCGATCGCCAGATCCAGGGCACGATCGACGGTGCGATCAGGAAGGTCTGTGATGGTGCGATCGACCAATAACTGCTGTAGGTGCTGGTGGAGCAAGCCCCAATTGCCTTGCTCAAATGCAGCCTCAGCTCGCTCTAGTACGTTTGACATGCATCCCAGCTTGCAGTTGCCTCATTTTGACACAATTCGTTTGGGTGCAATCCATTCTGGCAGAGTGGCTTTGCCCAAACGCGATCGCCGTCAACAAGCTGGCTATGATTCCCTACCGTTGCCTGAACCATCATTGTTCAGCGGCAGTCTAACGCCCTTAGAACTCTTAATGGATGGTGATTTGATGAAACGTTCGATCGCGACCACACTACTTTTAGGGACGTTCTTGGTTGGTGGCGTAACTGCTTGCTCTCAATCCAACTCGTCGGAACCATCGCAGGCAGGCACCATGCCGTCTGATGCGCCCCAGGGTGACAAGGCACCGTCGCCAGAACGCGCCCAGCGACGTGAAGCCATGCGGAAACAAATTGAAGCCGTGCTAACTCCAGAGCAGTCGCAGCAATTACAAACCAAGCTACAACAGGGCGTGAGAATGCGTGAGGCAATGGCAAGCCTCAACCTCACGCCCGAACAAAAGACCAAAATTCAGGACATTATGAAGGCTGCTCGCGCTCAACGACAGGGGCAAGCACCAGCCAGTTCATCGCAGTAAGCGTTTAGCTGTCGGTCATCCTTTGTAGGGACGTTACGTGTAACGGCCCTACAGATAACGTCCTTACAGATCACATCCCTACAGAACGGGGAAGGCTATTTCACAACGGCTGGGCGGGTAGCGGAAGGTCGGCGATCGATCACCTGATCCACCAACCCGTAGTCCTTCGCTTCCTCAGCAGACATAAAGAAGTCGCGTTCGGTGTCTTCTTGAATGCGCTCGATCGGTTGTCCGGTATGCTCTGCCAGCATTTCATTCAACCGCTGCTTGTGATACAGGATTTCTTTTGCCTGAATCTCAATATCGGTTGCTTGCCCCTGAGCGCCCCCCAGCGGTTGGTGAATCATAATCCGCGAGTGGGGCAGGCTCATGCGCTTGCCTTTTGTGCCCGCACTGAGCAGAAACGCGCCCATGCTAGCCGCCAACCCAACACAAATCGTCGAAACATCTGGGCGAATATGCCGCAGCGTGTCGTAAATCCCCATCCCTGCTGAAACAGAGCCTCCAGGAGAATTGATATACACATAGATATCTTTCTCTGGGTCTTCAGCATCCAAAAAGAGCAATTGAGCCACAACTAAGTTTGCAAGATCAGCATCAATCTGCTGCCCTAAGAAGACAATCCGCTCCCGCAGCAGCCGCGAGTAAATGTCAAAGGCGCGTTCGCCCCGACCAGATTGCTCGATGACGGTAGGAATCATGGCATTTGCCCTCGATCGGTTTTAATCATTCTACCGATTTAAAGGAGTGACGGGTGGGGGGTGAGAGGTAAGGAGTGAGGAGTGAGAAGAGTTTTGAGTTCAGCTATCAGCGGACTCCTTCGGAGAAGCAAGCTACAGCGGTCAACTATGAGCTTTTGAGCCTTCATCCCTCATCTCTCATCCCCACCTCCTGCCTTCTGCCTCCTGCCTTCTGCCTCCTGCCTTCTGCCTTCTGCCTCCTGCCTTCTGCCTCCTGCCTTCTGCCTCCCTACCTTTTGCCTTCTCCTCAAAATTTCTAAATTAAAAGTTTTCAGAGGATGAGAGATCCGTAGGCATACGCAGTATATTGACTCCAGTAGTCACCCACCCCCCGCAAATGACGAATTTGCCAAGCCCCGGTAGCGACCCCGGTTCAGGTTCTAACAGGCGCTCACGATCGCTGCTGAGGCGAATCGGTATTCCGTTGGGTCTTGTGACGTTAGCTGGCGTGGCGGGCGGTGCCTGGTATGGCTGGGTCTTTGTCAACGAAAAGCTGGCTCCGCTGGTCGAGTCCAACTTAACGGAATCGTTGAAGCGTCCGGTGAAACTGGGCAGGGTAGAGCGCTTTTCACTCACCAGTTTGCGCTTTGGTGCGTCGTCTGTACCCGCCACAGCAACCGATCCCGATCGCGCTACCGTGCAAGCCGTCGATGTCGCGTTCAACCCGATTCGGTTGCTGCTGACCCGCAATTTGAACCTGGACATTACGCTGGATAAGCCAGAGCTTTATCTTGAGCAGGCGGCAGACGGCACCTGGATCTCGGTACAGATTTCCGACGAGGAGAGCAAAGGTCCTGTTAGAACAGAACTGCAAGCAATCCGCTTCAAAGACGCTAGAGCCGTGCTGGTGGCAGCGGGTAAAACGGGTGGCAAGGCAGCTCCGGTCAATCTTTCGCAACTGAATGGCAGCGCTAACTTTTTTGACCAGAACCAACGCATTACCTATGAACTTGCCGGACGATCGGACACGGGCGGTAGTCTAAAGATCAACGGCGAAACCTTGCGATCGCCCTCACAAACAAACTTGCAGGTACAGGGGCAGAATTTCGCCCTGGCAGAGATCGATCGGCTCATCAAACTTCCAGTCAACTTGCCAGCGGGTCGGGCAAACGGCAATCTTGCGGTACAGATTCGCCCCAAGCAGAAAACTCCTTACATCACGGGGACTGCAACCTTTACGGGTACAACGCTGACGATTCCGAAAGTACCCTACGGATTCACCCAGGCGAAGGGCGGACTGCAACTCCAGGGCACGCTGCTGACACTGGAAAACACGGAAGCACTCTTTGGTAAGCGCAAAATCCCCCTACAGGCAAGCGGTAGACTGGATTTTGACCAGGGGTTTGATCTGACCGCACGCGTGAAACCTGTCACCATTGCAAAACTGCTGGATACCTTTCAATTAAAGCTACCCGTACCCGCATCCGGTGAAGTGCTGGCAGACCTCAAGGTGACGGGAACAACGCAGCAGCCTGTGATCACTGGCGTTGCTCGCAATACCAAACCAGGAAAGGTCGATCGTATTGACCTCAGCAAATACAGCGCTAAATTCCAACTGGCGACTGCCAATCAAACCTTGACCATCGCCGATGTACAGGCGACTCCAACAGCAGGTGGGCAAGTCACCGGATCGGGACGAGTCACACTCAAAAATCCAGTGCAACTGGCGTTTAGTGCTCAGGCAATTGGCATTCCGGGTGAGCCGATCGCCAGTGTCTATACCAATGGCAATGCGTCACCAGTGGCGATCGGGCGGGTGAATGCACAGGCGATCGTGACAGGCAGTGCGACCAGTCCCCGTACTTTTGTGCGCTGGCAGGCACCCGAAGCCCAGTATGCTGGCTCAGGCGAAATTCTGATTGCCAACGGCGTAACCACACTTCAGAACACGAACTTTGCCGTTGCAGGCGGCACGGTTAGCGCTCAGGCACGAGCCGCAGGAGGGCGCTGGCAGGCATTAGTCACAGGCTCCCAAGTGCAGCTCAGCCGCATTTCTACCGGATTGCGAGGTGTGTTTAACGGTGCGGTCTCTCTGACAGGATCGCTGACGAACGTTAATCTGGCTAGCGTGCGTGCTCAGGGACGGGCACGACTGTCGCAGGGAATTTCGGTCATTGCAGCACCACTGGACGCGCAGTTCGCCTGGGATGGACAAAAAGTGGTCTTGCAACGCGCCACGGCTCCAGGCTTTAGCGCCAACGGCAATATCTATGCCAGCGTGACAGGTACACCAACCATCACAGCCCTGGATCTGAACGTTCGCACGACGAACTACAGCTTGCAGGCGATCGCGCTTCCCATTCCCAAAAGCGTCGATTACTCCGGGCGGGTAGACTTTGCGGGACGGTTAACCGGAAATTTGACCAACCCCACCATTAACGGAGGCGTGACCTTGCGCCAGTTTGCCGTCAATGGTAATGCCTTCGAGTCGCCGTTGCGGGGTACGCTGCGGGTCGCAAATGGCGTGGCGTTAAATCTGGTCGGACGGCAAGACCGCATCGCGCTGTCGTTAGATTCAACGTATCAAATTAATACCTTTGACATTCGGCGCGGTCAGGCAGTGGCAACAGGCAGACGACGAGGCGATGTGCTGCTGGTCAACGCTGAAAAGTTCCCACTCGCGTTCCTGAATACGCCTGCAACGGCTGCGTTCTTTCCCCTCACAGGCGAACTCAATGGCAGTGTAGCAGTGAATCTTAGCCGTTTGCGATCGGGCGATTTGAGCCAGCTTAGCGCCAATGGACAGTTTACCCTGACGAATCCGACGATCGGCACCTACCGCGCCGATCAATTTGGTGGGCGGGTCAGCCTCTCGAATGGAGTGGCAAGCCTTTCTGGAGCCGAACTGCGCCGGGGGCAGAGCCTCTTTCAACTAAATGCCAGCGCCAAACTCACAGGTGCAGACCCCCAATTTCAAGCGCAGTTGAATGTGCCCCAGGGTCAGCTTCAAGATGTTTTAGAGTTGCTGCAATACTTCCAGTTGTCTGACTTTACGCGGGGTGCAGCGTTACCCGCTTACGGCACAGCCGCCGATCTGGAGACGGTGCCCGTACAGTTGGAAAGCACCCCCTTATTGACTCAGATTCGCCGCATCGCTGAAATTAAAGCCCTGAAAGCACAGAACGCTGCCCGTCAGCAGGCATCCCCCTTGCCTGAGTTGAGCGAACTCAAAGGGGCATTCAACGGCACTATTAGCGCGTCGGGATCGTTGCGATCGGGCATCAGTGCCAAATTTAACCTGCAAGGACAGGACTGGCAGTGGGGCAGTGCGTCTGCTAAGCAAGTGGTCGCAAGAGGCAGCTTTGAGAAGGGCATTGTGACGCTCTTACCGCTACGGTTTCAATCTGATCAGTCGCTGGTCACGTTTTCAGGACAGGTGGGGGGTGCAACGCAGTCGGGACAGTTCCGCATGGAGAATATTCCCGCCGATCGCCTGGTGGAACTCTTCAACCTGCCGCTCAATGTACAAGGCAACCTGAATGCCACAGCAACCATCACGGGCAGTCAAAATAACCCCCAAGTAGTCGGACTCTTGAGCCTGACGGATGGAGTCTTGAACGGCACCGACATTCAGCAGGCACAGGGCAACTTTGGCTATAGCAATGCCCGTCTCAATTTTGGTAGCCGACTGTTGATTAGCGGCAACGAACCGATTACCCTCACAGGCAGCATTCCACAAACGCTACCGTTTGCATCGGTCAAACCAGACAATGACCAGATTCGGCTAAATGTAAATGTCCGAAACGAGGGATTGGCGCTACTCAATTTACTCAATGACCAGGTGTCGTGGGTGGATGGCAGGGGACAGGTGAATGCAGAGGTGCAGGGTACGCTCCGACGACCGATCGCCACCGGAACTGCCAGCTTTGAAAATGCCACCATCCAGGCACGCGCCCTTCCTGAACCTTTGAAAGGCGTGACGGGCAAGATTCGGTTCGATCGCGATCGGCTGCGAGTCGATAACGTCACCGGACAGTTTACCCGTGGCAGTGTTACGGCGGCGGGTGTACTGCCCATCTTTGCAGCGTTGTCTCCGAATGATATCGATCGCCAAACGCCCCTGAATGTCAACCTGAATAAGGTCGGGATCAGTCTGAAAGGGCTGTACCAGGGTGGAGTCGATGGAGACGTTCAAGTAGTCGGGTCAGCACTCAATCCCATCATTGGTGGCACCATTCAACTCTCCAGAGGACAGGTGCTGCTCAGCAGCGCAGGGAGTGGCAACACAGAGACGAGTGGTGGCGCAGCGAGTGGGGCTGCCGCAGGCTCGACTGGCACCTTCGGCGGCAATAATGTCATTAGCTTCGACAATCTCAACATCACCCTGGGCAACGGCGTGCAGGTAGTGAGTGCCCCACTGCTGAGCTTTGTTGCCACAGGTGGTCTGACCATTAACGGACCCCTAGATGACTTGCGACCCAAAGGGCTGATTAGCCTCAAATCAGGTCAGGTCAACCTGTACACCACACAATTCACCCTGGCGCGCGGCTATCCCCAAACGGCTGAATTTGTCGAGAAACAGGGGCTTGATCCAAACCTGGACGTGCGCCTGATTGCCTCCGTCGCTGAAGTCACGAATAGTCGCCTACCCGCATCAGCGATTTCCTCCGAAATCAACGACTCAAGCCTCACAACGGCATCTGCCTACGGATCGCTGCAAACGGTGCGTATCCAGGCGCAGGTGCAGGGTCCTGCGAGCCAGTTGGCAAATAACCTCAAGCTCACCAGTAGCCCCAGCCGCAGAGAAGCCGAGATTGTGTCCCTTCTGGGTGCAAGTTTTGTCAGCACGTTAGGGCGAGGTGATACTGCTCTGGGCATTGCGAACCTGGCGGGTTCTGCCTTACTCAGCAACATTCAGGGAGTGATTGGCAACGCGCTGGGGCTGAGCGAGTTTCGACTCTTCCCCACGGTGACTCGTCCCGATCGCGCCCGTGATACCAGCAGTGGCGGTTCAACGCTCGGTTTGGGTGCAGAAGCGGCGATCGACATCACGCCCAGCATCTCATTCTCAGTGTTGAGAATCTTGACCTCCAGCCAGCCGACTCAATTTGGGGTACGGTATCGTTTGAATGATCAGCTTCTCCTGCGCGGTTCCAGCGACTTTTCGGGAGACAGCCGCGCCGTCGTAGAATACGAAACCCGTTTTTAACGTTAGATCATCGCATTCTCTTGAGTTGGCTTCAGGCATTCACCGTATTGGGACATTATGCAGGCTTCAAACGCGTCACCTTCGGCTTGGCAGCAGCTTAAAAACCGTGACATTACCTGTGAGGAAGCCATCAACCTCCTGGTGAATGAGCAGGGCATGGTTAATCTTTCGTTGCTCGATCGCGAAGTTACGTACCGTTTTCTCAAGCAGTTGACCGATCGGCGATCGTTGCCACCTGTGATCCCTCTGCTGCTATGGCGCAACTGCTACTACCTGGGTAGCCCGATTGCCTTAACCGAAGCCGTGATCGCCAGCCTGAGAGAACAAACTGGCACGACGATTCAGATGCTTGCGATCGCGGAACTGAGCTATCGCGCCTGGTTTCAGGCACAAAAGTTTGACCAAACGCGCATCAGCGCCGATGCCCTGACGAACCCGTTGACTGGAGAAATCGAGCCAGAAAATATTGGTGTCGTGACAGAGCTGCATCTGTCAAAAGCAACGGATCAGATTGGGCGTATTAAAGCTCTCATCTCAGGAGCATTGCGGAACCGCGCCAGTGATATCCATATGGAGCCAACGGTAGATGGGCTGCGCGTGCGTTATCGCATTGACGGCATTCTGCGTAACATCACCACACTGCCCCTGGAGGTCAGTCGGCGAGCTGTCGTTGCTCTCAAAGTCATGGCTGACATGGATATTTCCGAAAGCCGTCGCCCTCAAGATGCCCGCATCAGCGAAAAGTACGTCTCAGAAACCGAAGCAGAAGTGGGACTCGATATGCGGGTCAGCACGTTGCCGTGTGTGGGCGGCGAAAAGGCAGTCATCCGGCTTTTACCGCGCCAAAATCCATTCTCCAGCATCAACGAACTTGGGTTCTCCGATAAAGCACTCGCGCTCTACAAAGGGTGGTTGGCGCAACCCCAGGGCATGGTGATTTTTACGGGTCCAACCGGATCGGGTAAAACCAGTACGCTGTACACCAGTTTGCAGGCGATCGCCACTGAGCATGTGAATGTGGTCACGGTCGAAGATCCGGTCGAGTACGTGCTGCCGTGCATTACACAAACGCAGGTGCATGAACCCGCAGGCATGACCTTTGCGGCTGGACTCCGCGCTATTTTGCGGCAAGACCCCGACATCATCATGTTGGGCGAAATCCGCGACCACGAAACGGCAGAAACGGCGATTCGTGCAGCACTGACGGGACATCTCGTCCTCACAACGCTCCATACCAACGATGCCACCAGCGCCATTCCACGCCTGAAAGATATTGGTCCCGATCCGGGCTTGATTAGCGATGCATTGTTGGGCATTGTGGCACAGCGGTTGGCAAGGAAAGTCTGTACGCACTGTGCGGAACCTTATACGCCGACAGAACGTGATTTGAATGTGCTGGGGTTGGAATTGAAACAGGCAAATGTAACCGCGTGGCAACGTGGTAAAGGCTGTGGGCGCTGCTTCAACTCTGGTTATTTAGGCAGAGAAGCGTTGATCGAGATGTTGAATATCGACACGATCGTGCGGCAAATTATCTACGAAGGCAGCATGACTGACCTGCACAAATATCTCAATGAGAGCGGCTTTCAATCGTTTCAACTCGCCGCGATCGAAAAAGTGACAACGGGCAGAACCACGGTGGAGGAAGTGCTGCGCGTGCTGCCCCATAGTGCGCTGTATCGCAAACGATCGCCCCTCGCCCCGAACCCGATCGCCCCAAACCCACCAGATCCAAACCAAAACCCGATCGCCTCCAACAGTTTCAAAGCCAAAAACGCGTTGAATTAATGTGACTGGAGTTTAGGCTCGCTTTGGGGCTTGCAGGTCAAGTACCGATCAAACCCCTTGACCATAAGTCATTTTGACCAACTTCGAGACTTTCGGCACCAAGGCTCTACGCTGATGGGCAATGGCAGAGCCTGGCACTTCGGTGTTACTCAATCTCTGTAAAGGGTTGAGCTGTCTACACTCCTCTTTAGTCTAAGCTTCAGTCAGAATACATCGAGCGATTTGGCTGCCTGAGCGAGTGCTGGTACGGCGGTCGCAGCCCAATGACCTTCGCTGCGTCGTCCAGTTAGAAGCATCAGGTGTAATCGATAGGCGTGGGGATAGCCTTCAACTTCCAGCCAGAGGCGATCGCTTTCGGCTTCGCAGGCGATCGTTTCCTCAGCCATTAACTCGCTGCTCATCTGAACCACCATTTCGACCAACTGGTTGAGCAGGCGACAAAAATCCTCTAGCTCTACTGCGGTTAACTCCAGCGCCCAATCATCTGAGCCGACAAGCCCTTTGAAGGCATCGGCATCTGGATCCCAGCCTAACCGCCACCCAACCCCACTTTTGATCATGCGAGTCATACTTAGGGTTTTAGCAGCGAAGCGCCTCCCGGTGTAGGAGGCGTTGAATTGGACTGTGGCTTTTGGCTGGGAGAAGGTTGCGGAATAGCTGGGGATGATACTGGGGTTGCAGGCGTTGGCGAGGTAAATCCATCTACCAGTGCCTGCACGAGTGCATTACGCTGCGATCGCGTGAGCCGATTAATCGCAGCCCGGTCGCCGTCAGCAGGATTGGTCTTCAAGGTCGCACGGCTGGGATAGCCAGTCTCATCAAAACTGCCGTTGAGACCCAAACCAAGATAATCGGCAATGGTGAGTTTCCAGTCAAACCGATAAAGCGGCGATCGACCAGCCACATAAAGGTGATAGCGAATTAAGCGACCAACCAGGGTGTTGTCTGACGCAACTTTGCCTGTTTCTTTGCTGACGTACTGATTCTCTTTTGGTAAATCGGGGACGCGTTCGTAAACAGACTGCCAGACATCTTCTGGTCTCACCCGTTGAGCAACAGCAGGCGATCGCTCCAGCACGATCGGCAGGAATGCTGTCAGCATTGCCGCGATGAGGAAAGCACTCGCAAAAGACTTCAGAGTGATGCTTGTACGCCCAAAAGCCGTCCGTTTGTTAGCCATTGCGATCGCTCAGTGAGTTGTCAGGTACGGATCGTGGATTGATGAAGGTGTCATTCTCTGCGTAGGAGCGTAGCATGCGGTAGAACGTCCTTGCCTTCATCCAGAGGCATCTGCCGCATGCCGCGCCCGTACAACTAAAAGGCTGAGGTTGTTGAAGTTATTTAATCCACGATCCCAAGGCTCGTTGCCAGGTCATGCCATATGAAGTGCTCAGCATTACGAAAGTTCCAAGCAAGAAAAGCTGCGATCGCCCTCAGCCTTCAATGCACATCCCTAAACGCTCATGACTAATAAGCATTGCCTTTAACCATCATTCACCAATAATTTCAGGTTGGGTCAGTTCGTCTGACATCTCGATGATGGCACGCATAACTGGCTTCATCATGGGATCATCCACGCTGTCAAAGTCTTCAAACCGCCGACGTTTTGCCCGATTAGCAACCTGCACCGTAATCCGATAACGATTAGAAGCGGCTGAAATTAACTCGTCAGCCCGACGCATTAATTGAGTGCTATCGAAGGCGGCACGCTTTTGCATGAAGTTACCTATCCAAAAAAGAACGTCAAACTCCAGTTTACCAAGAGTCAACGCTAGTGGCTATTGTTTCCCAGCAGCCGCCTCTTCTCTCGCCCCACACACCCCACATCACACCCCACACCCCACACCCCACACCCTTTCATACAGGCACGTTACCCCCTATCCTGGTCAGTGATAACGCCATACAAAGTAGGTTTATCCCATGACTGTGCTAGTAGTAGCGACAAGCAATCCGGGCAAGCTCACAGAAATGCAAGCCCATCTAGCAGGTCTAGGGTGGGAGTTAGCGCTCAAGCCAGAGGCGCTGGAGGTTGAAGAAACCGGCGACACGTTTGCTGAAAATGCTTGCCTCAAAGCCTCAGAAATTGCCCTGGCAACTGGAGAATGGGCGATCGCCGATGATTCGGGTCTCGCAGTCGATGCACTCGATGGCGCACCAGGTGTATATTCTGCTCGTTATGGCAAAACCGATGCCGATCGTATTGAACGCTTGCTGCATGAGCTAGGCAATGAACTCAATCGTGATGCACAGTTTGTCTGTGTCATTGCGATCGCACGCCCCGACGGCACGATCGCCCTACAAGCAGAAGGCGTTTGTCCCGGTAGAATTCTCCATAGTCCCCGTGGCGACGGTGGTTTTGGCTACGATCCCATCTTTTATGTACCTGAGCAACGGCTGACCTTTGCTGAAATGTCTCGTGATCAAAAACGGCTATTTAGCCATCGCGGCAAAGCTTTTGAAGCTTTAGTGCCTCAATTGAGCCAGCTAACGTTGTCGTAAAAGATTGAAGTTCAGCATCTTCACGTAGAACCAACAGCGGTAGAGTCACACGAAGAGGGCAATGCTGGCTCTACATCCTCTTCAGATTTTCATGTCTTCTCCTGGAGCGGTATTTGAAAGTCTGATGTACAGTGCCCTCAGCCCCTCCTGCCCCTTGCCTTCTGCCCTCTGCCCTCTGCCTTCTGCCTTCTGCCTCTCTTCCCCCTTCCCATCTCCGCATAAACCTTGCGGCTCGCCAACTGCTGGCTACTCAAACCGCTACATTCATTTCACAGAAGGATTTAGACCACGTTTTCCTCTCAGTAATCGTCCGGAGGAAGGTCACTACAGTCGTAAAAAGCAGGAGACAGTTAAAGCGACCGCTCGTTCATGCTCTACCGCATTCCACCCTACAAAAGCGGTCTCAGCTTTACTCAAACTTTACAATCACTTTGCTATGTAAAGTTCTAGAAAAGATTGAGTCAGTACATTAGCGGATACGATCGCTCCCCATGAAGTAGGAACTATAGTTTGGTCAAGACGTTCTACGTATTTGTACCTGCTTTATTTTTACCGACTTCCGTCACCTCATTGAGACAGCTATGCAATCCACCTTCCCTACTGCAACGGTGAATCCCTTGCTGCTGGCACCTCCAACGCTTCAGGTTCCTCATCGATCGGTCAATTCTATTTTTAAGCGCCTTTTAGACATTGCGGGTAGTCTGATTGGTCTCATCATTTTGGGGATTCTCTTCATCCCTCTGGCACTTGCTATCAAGCTAGATAGTCCGGGACCCATCTTTTATGCACAGGAGCGGTATGGGTTGCTAGGTAGACCGTTTCGCATCTATAAGTTTCGTTCGATGGTGCAGAATGCGGATGCACTGAAAGCGCAGGTCAAAAACGAAGCCAGCGGACTCATTTTCAAAAACCAGGATGATCCTCGCGTAACCAAGATCGGGCGATTTTTACGCCGGAGCAGTCTGGATGAATTTCCGCAATTTTGGAACGTGCTTATTGGAGAGATGAGCCTGGTCGGAACCCGTCCACCTACTGCGGATGAAGTGTCTCGTTACGATAGCCACCACTGGCAACGGCTCAACGTCAAGCCCGGTATGACTGGAGAATGGCAGGTCAATGGTCGATCGACCGTCAAAGACTTTGAGGACATTGTGAAGCTTGATCTCCGCTACCAGGATCAGTGGCACCCCTTTTACGATTTGGCTCTGATTGCTCGCACCGTCTATGTCATCTTGGCGAAGGTTGGTGCTTTCTAAAGCATTTCATTGCAATGGCTTGGCAAAGCGTTTTATGGCAATGGAGCTGGCGTTTGCTGAAGGTAGCTCTTTTGCTGAAAGGATCGAGAAGAGGGCGCTATGCGCCCTCTTTGCGTTTTGTCAGCTTTTTGCAGGTAGACGTTTGGTACAGCTACTTGCCAACCAGCTCTTTAGCAATCACGAAAAAGAGCAAGCCAAAGACAATCAGCGCGAGAATCAAGGACACAAACAGAACCTCCTAGACATGCTTTTAAGGGCAGGTTTGCACGCCTTTTGATAGCGAATAAAGCACCCAGACTATTGTGCAACGATCGCTCCTGCCAGGACTCATGATTTAAGGACTTATCACGATCGTTTTAAGGTTCGCTTTATCCCGGCAACAGCACCCCTTGCGCTCGGTTGTCTGAGCGAACATTTGTATTACAGTCGTGTATCATACACATAGGGGTTTGAGTCCTTTAGAGCGTTGGGGAGCCACCCTATCATGAGGCATCAAACCTCACACCAGACGCTGGCAGAATCTTGTCCTGCCAAGGAATTATTGCCAATTCTCGATTTGGCTGCATCATGGTGTCTGTAAAAGAGGTATGGGGCTGAGGTCAAGATGCGATCGCACCAGCATGGTCATCAAGCAGACTCCGTTGTCGCAAGCAGGTAGGAACGCTCAGCATGGTTTTACTGCTCACAGATGTTTTTCTGCTGCTCACGCAAGTCTTGCTGTGGATTGTTGTTGGGCTAGTCACCTGGTTTGTGCTGCTCAAAGCGCTGCCAAGAGCGTTTTTGGGACTGCTGGTGCTGCTGCTGATCCTACTCATTCTGGCGGTGTCTTTCTTTAGTGGACCAACCGTTTTTGACGATTCGGATATCTTCAGAACGCTCTGGTACATTATTTCGTTACTGTTTAGACCGCTGAGTTTAGCCATCATCCTGCTGCTGATTTTGCTCACTGGAGCCAAAGTCAATAAGATTGTTGGCAACATCATCCGCGTGGGGTTAGTGCTCTTACTAGCCTGTTGTCTGCCAGTTGTGTCCTATTTTTTAGCTCAAGAGCTGGAATGGGAAGGCATTAAAATGATTCGCCCTGTTGCAGCACAAGTCGCAGGCGATACTCCTGTCATTGTGCTGTTGGGGCAAGGCACTACACGCCCCTTTCTGGGACCCAGAACCACTTGCCCACCGCTGAGACCAGCTTCCACCGCAGCACCCGCTCGCCCTGCTACACCTCCCCCACCTGATAGTGAAGAACCGCTGACCGCAGAGCAATACCGCGTGCTGACCCAGCCTCCCACTCAGCTTCCCATTCAATTGACCGATAAAGCCGATCGCGTGCTGTATGCGGCTCAACTGTATCGGCAAAACCCCAACAGTCAAATTGTGATCAGCGCCCCACGGAGGCTCGATCGCAAGCAGAAAGAAGGCGAAACCAAGGACTATATTTCAGAGGCAAAAGATATTCAAACCTTTCTCAACCAATCGTTGGATGTTCCTTGCGAAGCCATGCGGTTTCTCGATCCCGATGGCGCAAGCATTCGCAGAACGGCTGAGAACGTCAAAAAAATCCTCGCTGACAATCGCGTTGGCTTCGGCAACCAGTTAACCATCGTCAACACGGCGATGAATACAGAACGGACATACCGTACCTTTCGAGAAGTCTTTGGGTTTTGCCCCATTGCACGCCCCACAGATTTCTACACAGTGCCACGACGATCGAAGCTTAACAACCTGGCTCCAGAGCGCGACCTGGTTGAATACAATCTTCAGGCGACTGACTTTTTGCCCAGCATTGATGCGTTGTTTCTCGGTTCGCAGGCAGTTGAAGAATACGCTAGTGCCCTTTACTACTTTCTGCGCGGCTGGATTAAATTCCGCGATTTGACTGACTGCGGTGCCGTTGCTTCAACCGGGCAGACGGGCGAGTTTAACGCTCAAACGGGCGAATTTAACCCTGTGCAGCCTCGGATTACGGCTGTCCCACAAAACCCTCAAGGACAGGGAGTGCCTGACACGGGATCACGTCCTATTGGTACGAACCAGCCACCTTTCACGCCCAATCCTGCTCCATTGTCAGCCCCCACTCGATCGTCTGATCCAAATGGAAATATGTGGTGATAGTTGTCAGATCGTCGGCACTTGGATGCGAACGCGATCGCTTCCCTGATTCGTTTAGGATGGGAGAGTTTCCGCACTGGCACACGCATAATGGCTCAATCTCGGCTGCAAAAATTGGGGAGCTACCTTCGTCCTCACTGGAAAGCAGCATCCTTCGGTATTCTGGCACTCTTAGTCGTCAACTTTTTAGGGGTTCGCATTCCTCTTCAAATTCGGGATGCGGTAGACAAGCTTCAGGTGACGTTTAGCTTCAGCCAGGTTTCCTACTACGTTGGCGTGATCCTCACGATGGGATCTATCATGTGGGTTGTGCGGATGATTTCGCGGACGCTGCTGTTTGGGGTGGGTCGCCAGGTTGAGTTTGACCTGAAGCAGAAGTTGTTTTCCCATTTGCTGACGCTAGAACCGTCTTATTTTGCCGCCAATACGGTAGGGGACCTCATCAACCGCGCCACCAGCGACGTGGATAACATTCGTCGGCTGTTAGGCTTTGCGGTACTGAGCGTTGCCAATACGCTGTTTGCCTATAGCCTGACGTTGCCTGCCATGCTCAGGATTAACGTCAAAGTGACGCTGCTCTCGCTGTCGGTCTACCCGGTGATGCTGATTTTGGTGCAGGTATTTAGCACACGGCTTCGACAAGAGCAAATCACCGTGCAAGAGCAGTTGTCTGACCTGAGCGAACTGATTCAGGAAGACATGAGCGGCATTGCGCTGGTCAAAATCTACGCTCAAGAAGAAAATGAGCGAGAAGCCTTTCAGCGGCGGAATCAAGAGCTATTAGAAGCCAATTTGTCGCTGGCATTGACGCGGAGTACTCTACTGCCACTATTACCCGGGCTAGCAAGCGTGGGGCTGCTGGTAGTGCTGCGGCTTGGGGTGAGCGCGATCAATGAAGGGGCGATTACAGTCGGCGATTTTGTGGCGCTGTTGCTGTATGTGGGGCAACTGGCATTCCCAGCAGCGCTGTTGGGATTCACTATCACAGCCTATCAGCGGGGCGAAGTGAGCGTCGATCGCATTGAAGCCATTCTCACCGTCCAGCCCAAAATTCGGGATCAACCGGACGCGATCGCCCTGCCTCGATCGCAGGTACGGGGCGAACTAACGGCACAAGCATTAACGTTCACATTTCCAACCACCAGCAAACCCGCGTTACAGACCGTGAGCTTTACCATTCAGCCGCAAGAAACGGTTGCCATTGTGGGACCGATCGGGTCTGGTAAATCGACTCTAGCAAACGCGCTGCCCCGCCTGCTGGATATCGCTCCCGGTCAACTGTTTCTCGATGGGCACGACATTACCCAGATACGGCTGGCGGATTTGCGTGGCGCGATCGCTTACGTCCCTCAAGACAGCTTTCTCTTTAGCACGACGATACAAAACAACATTCGCTACGGTGATCCGGGGGCAGACGCAGCCTTCGTGATCCAAGCTGCCAAACAGGCACAGATTCACAGCGAAATTCTGAACTTTCCGCACCAGTACGAGACGATCGTCGGTGAACGAGGCATTACGCTTTCTGGTGGGCAACGTCAGCGAACGGCGTTGGCGCGGGCTTTACTGGTGGATGCCCCCATTCTGATTCTGGATGATGCGCTGTCTAGCGTGGACAACCAGACCGCGACCCAAATTCTACGCAACCTGTCTGAAGGCACCAACCGCAAAACCGTTCTCTTCATCTCTCACCAACTTTCCGCTGCCGCCAGCGCCGATCGCCTCTTTGTCATGGATCAGGGCGCAATCGTGCAAGCGGGCACCCATGCCGAACTCTGTGGGCAACCCGGACTGTATCAAGCTTTGTGGAACCAGCAAAAGCTAGAAGAAGTCTTGCAATAAACAAGTCTTGCAATAAACATGTGTTTTGTTTTGCCGGGATGACGCGAGTTTCCGTTACGGGACGGGTAATCTAGGGTAGCGTTTGAACCACGGCTGACCTGATCCCCTCAATCGCGCGATCGCTGATCGCACCCACCCAGCTTACAGCCGATTTCATTTGCATTCACTACACCCCACATCCGTATTCAAAGGGCTGTGGCTTACCCAATCAATTGCCGCTGTAAAATGTCGTGGGTTTGTTACAAATTGTCTGGAAAGTTTATCTCCAGCGATGAGTTAACACACAGTCAGTCTTATTCATCGCTTATCCAAGAGAACCGAGGGAGGGGTCACTATGATGATCAAACGTTCACGCTATACCACCATCCTTTCCCTGTCTTTGCTCATACCGTCCATGTTGCTGTCAATGCTACCTGCCACTGCACAAACGGTTAAACCGCGTTCCACGATCGCGCCGCCCGTGAAGGTCAGCCTCAAATTTGCCGTGCCAAAAAAGGGCGCACCGCGATCGACCGCTGGAGGTGCAAGTCGTGGCTCCTGCTTGCGAGGCGGCATTCAGCCAGCGAGTAAACGTTTAACAGCCGTCATGCCATCGACTCGCCTGGGGCTTACCTTTGCCGAACGTCCCAGCTTCTTTGTTTACGTGCCTCAATCTCCAGCCCAAACAGCGGGCTTTCTGTTGCTCAGTGACGATGATACCGAAGTCGTGTACGAAACCACCTTTGCGTTGCCGTCTCAAGCAGGCATTGTGCGCTTTGACCTGCCAGAAAATGCTCCAGCCTTGCAAGTAGGGAAGCAATATCACTGGTTTGTCACGACCCTGTGCGATGCGACCAGCGGCTTAAGCGGCAGTCCCACGGTAGAAGGATGGGTTGAGCGATCGACCCCCAATGGTTCACTCACCAAAGCGCTGCAAAAAACCCTACCAGGCAACCGCCCAGCCCTCTACGCCGAAGCGGGCATCTGGCACGAAACGCTGTCAACGCTGGCAGACCTCCAGCGCCAATATCCGCAAAATTCTAAGTTTCTCAAGGACTGGCGCGAAGCCCTGCAATCGGTTGGGCTGACAACCGTGGCTTCAGAACCCCTGGTGGACTGCTGTAAGGTGAAGCCGTGATGGTGAAACGCTACTTTATGGCTAGAAAAACTGGAGCCAACCGCTGCGTGCCTACGGTTGATGACGAGATCAAGGCACAAAAGCTGTAGGGCTACCGTATGTGGAAAGCGCTGAGACATAGAATCTGGCAGTGGCGCGGTGTAATCATTGCCGTTCCAAGTGTCACCGCGATCGTGTTGGGCATGCGTGCTACAGGCGTGCTGCAAGCCTTAGAGTTTCCCGTGCTGGATCAGTTTTTTCTGCTGCGTCCCCAGGAGTCGATCGACCCTCGCATTGTCATTGTCGAAATCAATGAGGCGGATGTGCAAAAGGTGGGGCACTGGTCGCTCACCGATACCGAGCTTGCAGGGCTGCTAGAAACCATTAAGCAGCAAAAACCCGCTGCGATCGGGCTGGATCTGTACCGTGATTTGCCCGTTGAGCCGGGTCGTCAAACGCTGACCAAACTATTTAAAACCACACCCAACCTCATTGGGGTGCAAAAAGTGGGCAGCAGCAGCGACAGTTCACCCGTCAATCCACCCCCCCTCCTCAAACAGCAAGATCAGGTCGGTGCCAACGATCTGGTGCTGGATGGCGATGGCAAGGTGCGCCGGGGCTTGTTTTATCTCGAAGACCAGGCAGGTGAAACGGTCTTTAGCTTTAGCTTTCGGTTGGCAGAGCTGTACCTGAAGACAAAAGGCATCGAGCCAGAGCTCACTGCCGATGAAACAATAAAGCTCGGTGCAGCAACCTTCCCCGCCTTTAATGCGAATGATGGGAGTTATGTTGGTGACCAGGCAGGTGGCTATCAGGTCTTGCTGAACTATCGGGGCACGCAACAGCGCTTCCAGGTAGTCACGCTTACAGAGGTGCTAGACAAAAAGCTTGCCCCCGATCTGATGCGCGATCGCCTTGTGCTGATTGGTGCCACCGCCGAAAGCCTGAAAGATTTGTTCTACGTGCCCTACAGCAGCAGTTTGACTGAACCGACCCGGATGGCAGGTGTCACCATCCACGCCAACCTGATCAGCCAGATGCTCAGTGCTGCCCTGGAGGGACGCATACCCACATTGAGAACCTGGAGCGAACCGTTAGAAGGGCTGTGGATTCTAGCCTGGGCAGTGGTGGGAGCCATCATGAGTTGGCGGCAACGCTACAGTGGCAAAGCAGGATTTCACCCCTGGCATACGGTCAACGTGCTTCTGGCAGCAGGATGTCTAGTTACGGGCAGCTATGTTGCCTTTTTACAGGGCTGGTGGATTCCGGTCGTACCGCCACTCCTGACCTTGATGGGATCATCGATCGTGATTACAGGCTACGTCGCGCGATCGGCAGCCGACATGCGCCGCACCTTTGGACGCTACTTAACCGATGAAGTGGTTGCCAGCCTGCTCGAAACGCCCGGTGGCTTAACGCTCGGTGGCGAACGCCGCAAAGTGACGATCCTGATTTCTGACCTGCGCGGGTTCTCAGCCATTTCAGAACGACTGCCGCCCGAACAGGTCGTCACGATTCTGAACCTCTACCTGGGCACAATGTCGGACACGATTACGTACTACAACGGCACCATTAATGAGTTCATCGGCGATGGCATTTTCGTGATGTTTGGCGCGCCTATTTTCCGCGAAGATGACTCGGAAAGGGCGGTTGCCTGCGCGATCGCCATGCAATCGGCAATGGCAGACGTGAATCGGCAGAATCAACAGCTTGGGCTACCCGCGATCGAGATGGGCATTGGCATCAACACGGGTGAAGTCGTCGTCGGCAACATCGGCTCTCAGCGTCGTGCCAAGTACACCGTCATTGGCAACCACGTCAATCTGGCAGCACGCATCGAATCCTACACGGTCGGCGGACAAATTCTGGTTTCGGAAGACACTTACCGCGATGCAGGAGATCTAGTGAAAGTCGATGGGCACATCCAGGTCGAACCGAAGGGCATCAAAGAACCCATCACCCTTTATAACGTCAACGGCATTCGCGGCAGGCACAACCTCTTTCTACCCGAAGAAAACGAGGAATTCATCACGCTGACATCCGAGATTCCTGTGCGCTATACCGTGCTAGAAGGTAAACACGCCGTTGGTACGATGTTTGAAGGAGCGCTAGTCAGCCTGTCAGATAAAAGCGCTGAACTGCGATCGGATCACGTCCTCACGCCTCTCAGCAACCTCAAGCTCAACCTGCTCACCCCCTCTCAAGACACCGATGAACTGGATGACCTCTACGCCAAAGTCCTGGATAGAGCTGCAACGAATCCGACCTGTGTGCGAGTACGCTTTACCGGAATGCCCATTCGCTTTGCTGGCTTATCCCCCGATGTCTCTGCGGCACTCGATCGACTGCGGCGATCGTCCTAGCTTTTAATCATTTCAACAATCGCTAATCAAACGAGTAACCTGCGAAGAAAACCTCTGTCGGTTTATCATTTTGATAAAGAAGAATATACCGTCCTTCGCCACGACCAATGCTGCCCCAGAACTCTTCGCAAGCATCGGGATTTTGTTCTTGTATCAGGATTGCTCCAACGATTTCATGGGTTGGTTTATCAGTACCAAGCAACCTTAACAAATCATCTTTCGATAGAGGACACACGGCACAGGTTTCAGGCTCTTCTGAAACTTGAAACATGTCTAGAATCGAAGTCGTACCATCAGGTTCAGAGGCAGCAAAAACTGCTTCAATGGCTGCTTCAAGACTGCCATGTTCTTCAATCAGTTCTTCCGCAGAGGCTGTGGGAGTATCAAAGTCTGCTGGATCAAACCCTGCTAAGGCGTCAGCTAACCCATTGATATTCACCCAAGAAAAAAAGCCATAGCGCCCTGCACGAAATTCTTGCTCACGCAATTTCTGCAACGTAGAATTAACGTCTTTGTCATAGGGAGCAAAGTAATGCCAGGGATTTCCACCCATAATTGAGTCCTACTTCTTCTGCTGCAACTGCTTTATATGGTTCCCTTCTTTCTTGCTATTTAATCCAACCTGAGTTTTGAATAAGCTGAAGCTCTTATGCCATCGTTGCCTATGTCAACGGATGGGAGCAGATGAAACAGATGACGTTTTCACCTTTTACAGATCACATATCCGCTTCATCCGTTCCCCAATCTGTTGCCAACACGACTCTGTACATCAAGATGCCCTTGCCTGTAGATGCCTCAGCAGACTCACAAACGGTTTAGCTGCTGTACCAGATGGATTCGATCGCCCTCGCAACTTCCCTCCTCTCTTGCCCCTTCTCCAACAACACGGTGACGTGTCCTAACTTACGACCCACGCGGGATTCTGCTTTGCCATACCAGTACACATGCGCGTGAGGCGTTGGTGCAAGCTGCTGGCGTTTTTCCTGATAGTCGCTGTGAGAATCTTCATAGCCCAAAAGGTTCACCATCACGGCTCCGGGAGCTTTCATGGCAGGGCTTCCCAATGGCAACCCGCAAACTGCCCGTAGCTGCTGTTCAAATTGAGACGTTTCGCAGGCATCCAGCGTGAAGTGCCCGGAGTTATGGGTACGAGGTGCGATTTCGTTGACCAGCACCTTGCCGTCAGCCGTGAGAAAGTACTCAATGCCAAACACACCCACGACTTGCAGGCTATCCAGTAGAGTACGGGCGATCGCCTCCACATCTGCTGCGATCGCTACACTCACGTCTGCGGGCGCAAATACACGACGACACACCTGATTTTCCTGCTGCGTTTCGACGATCGGGTAAACGACGACTTCGCCTGTAACGGAACGAGCGGCGATCGCGGCTAGTTCTCGCTCAAATGGCACAAACTCCTCTAACAGCAGCGAACACTCCCTTAATTGCTTGAGCGTACTATCTAGCTCTTGAGCATTCTTGACAATAAACGTCCCTTGTCCGTCATAGCCATGTCGCCGCGTTTTGAGCACGATCGGAAATGAAAAAGATGGAGAGTCGTTCCTATCTGGTGATGCTTTACTCCCGACTTCTTCTAACGCCACAAATTTCGGTGTCGGCAGACCCAAATCTCTCAGATAACACCGCTGATGATACTTATCCAGCAACGGTTTCAGAGCCTCCAAACTGGGACGAAAACAGACTTCCTGGTTTGCCAGCAGCGAGAGCGCTTCTAGATCAACAAACTCGTTTTCAAACGTGATGACATCGCACTGAGTTGCCAATTGTGCTGTGGCAGTTGCATCATCGATCGCCGCCAACACCACATCCGCCGCAATACCAACCGCTGGATCATCACGAGACGGCGTTTGCACGATTAACTCAATGCCCAGCTTTTCGGCTGCACCTGCCATCATCCAGGCAAGCTGCCCCCCACCAATAACCCCTACACGCTTCATCACGCTTCATCACCTTCCCTACTCCCTATTCCTACTCTCTACTCCCCACCCCCTACTCCTTCTGCCTTCTGCCTTCTGCCCCTCAACGACAGCCCAGCGAATCTCTCGTCTCCATACCCGTTTTGGGATTTACGCCACTCGCCAGCGTACACAGTTCGCGAATTTGAACCCGATCTAAAATAGCACCGCTGAAGTCTGCTCCCGTGATTTTCACATCATCAAACACGGTTCGCAGCATCATGGTATTCACCAAAACGGCATCGCTGAGGTCAACGCGGGATAGTTTGACCTGATCGAGCATTGCCTGGGTAAGGTCGGCACCGTGCAGGTTTGTCTCCGTCATCGTGGAGGCGCTGAACACCGCACCTGCCAGATCCGCATTCGCAAAATTTGTGCGGTTGAGGTTGGCGTTTGAGAACTCTGCCACCCGTAGCGTTTGACCGGAGAAATCTTTGCCTGACAGCTCCGCATTGCTGTAAGACGGTGGCGGTGCATATTGAGAGGAGTATTTCGTTCCGCTCACTGTCTGGGCTGATGCGGGCGCGATCGCAAACCCAAAGAGCAAGAAAGCGGCACATAGAAGGGCGAAACAGCGGTTTATCAGCATCCATTCAGCGATCGCAACGACATGTTTCAGTGTAGACAGAATTCCTCCCTCTAGTCAGCATCACGCTGGTCAGACGGTGTTCTACCAGAAGCGGCAGCACTGAAACAAACGTATACTCGCGTCTCCAGACACATTAGTTCACTATCAAAGGATTAAGTTCAACGAGGGAATGGCTTGATTAACCAAGACCTGTCCGGCAAATACTCTTAGCCTGTCGCCGCTGCACCGGGTTTACGCCTCGTTGTGTTCTCAGAGCGGGGCACCAGCGTTCGATCGCACTTTTTGCCTCAGCGCGAGCGGGTTGCCCTTGAGGGATCAAGCGTGCGGCAACAATAGCAGCATCAAACCGACCTTGCCGCCCTCGCTGTCGAGCGATCCGCAAAATTTGACCACTCCAGTCGGCGATCGCTTGCTTTGCCTGAGGGTAATCTGGCTGCCCTGGTTGCACCTTCTTCGCTTCCTGGATGGCATCTGAATAAGGTGACGCTTGGTTACTGTTGACCGTAGCGATCGCCCTTGCTTTTGCCAGGTGAGACGAAGCCGCTAGCTTGATACTATTGGCTGGTCTCGGTGCCTGGGCAGGTTGAGATGGTGTCGTTGCAGGCTTATTCGCAGGCACATTAAGACGACTCGCACCAGAAGCGCCAAGGTGAGTGGAGGCGATCGGCTTGAGCGGCAGGGAGCTTCCAGCAGGCGCTACTAACGGGACAGTAGACGCTCCAGGCTTCACAGACGGCTTGGTAGCCAACGGCACCTGTCCTACACCTGTCTGTCCTGTGGTGGATGGAGTTGTACCAGAGGTTACAGGTTGCTGTGCTGTCGATGGCGCTTTCGGTGTGAAGGAAGCACAATTCCGCAGCAGCACACCCAAAATCAGCCCAACTACGGCAAGACCACCCCAGCGAAGTACCGATCGCCAGAACAGGGCATCCGAAATGTCGTTGGGGTCTTCGGGTGAGTCAGAATGAGGCTGCGGCACGGTGGTTGCTCGATCGGAGGACGTTCCTCCATTCTCGTAATTTTGGGCGGCAGTGTCGATAGGGTTATGGTTACCAGTGCCATTTTGTAATGCTTGTAATGCTAAGGCTGGTGTGGATCCGTGACCAAACGATGTTGAGTTGAGCGCGGTACCTGGATCTGGCGATGTGCCTGAAGATGCGATCGCTCCCCCATTTGTATAGCCTGCGCCACCTCCATTTGCCTTAGAAACCTCATTCCCGATGGTGCCAGCAGTAGCATTCGCGTATGCTCCAGTCGTGGGAGCCGTTGCCGCTGTTGTGACGGATGGTGCCCAAAGACCATTGCCATTCGCGTGACCATTGCCATTTGCCTGACCGTTACCATTCACGTAGCTACCGTTTCCAGAGCTACCGTTTCCGGGTGTCGTCGCCGAATGAAGGTTGCCTGCATTACCAGCAACTTGCATTGCCAGGAATGCCGCGCTGTGTGCAATAGCAGCCTCTATTGACGTTGCGCGATCGCCCATCGCATGCGTTGACTGCGGAGCCCTTGGCAGAAGAAACTGCTGTCGCTTTTCGGGTGGGCAGACCGTCACCGGCTGCTGAATCGGTCGCCAGTAGTGTTCGCTCAAGGCGGGTAGGCGAGCACTCAACATCTGGTCTAGCGCCGCGATCGTGGTGCCTTGCGGACTATGCAAACTTTCTAACAGCGCTGCCGTGAAAAAGCCGTGACCCAGAGCCGACGTTTCGCGGGAAAACTGCCCTGGCTGACACGACAAAATGGTGGGAATGCCTGTAATGCTCGCCAAATGCGCCGTATGGTTGCCAACCGTTTCGTAGGAAAAGCTGCTTTCATTGCGGTTCACATCTAGCAGCACCAGCACGGTCGCATCTGAGATCCGCCTCAAGCTGCGAAAAATGGTTTCCATTGGTAGCGCCGTCCCTTGCACAGCAGAGGGGTTTCCTGCGATCGGGATCAGGTAATCTTGCCCCTGCTGGCACATGCCATAGCCGCTAAAAAAGAACCACAACACATCTCCTGGCTGCACGCATTTCTGAGTAATGAAGTCAAGCCAGTTTTGAATCGTGTCGCGATCGGGATAGGTTGATTTTTCCCACAGTGGTGGCGAGGTTTCGGTTAACAGCACGCACTGCTCGGCTGGCACGCCTACCGCATCTACCAAAAACTGTTGAATCGCTTGAGCATCATGCTGGGCGTAGCTCAGTGGCTGAAACGATTGATATTGATTAATGCCAATGCTGATTGCCCACTGTCTCATATCAGATGCCCCAGATATCTATTGACATAGCATTCCCAGTCCTCTCTATCATGACACGCTCACTCTAGAAGACAAAATGCTTTGCAATCAGAAAGTTTCGGCGGCATCAAAGATGAGCGATCGCTAGCCGTTCAGCACACGCGATCTTTGCTCCTGACTGTCATCATAAAACCCAACTCAAAACCTGCTAAGAATGCTGTGTCTGAGGCTATTTCATCCTCAGCAATGACTGATGAGCACCGGATGGAAGCGGATGAAACAGATGGTTTTCCAGCTTTTGTAAGCTTCATCCGCTACAAATCTGTTGCCAACGAGACTTTTTTTTAGAATGAAATACCCCTGCGTTATGTCCTCTTTGTTACACGCATTTGCTATGCATCGAGGACACACAGGCCGTCTTGGAGTCCCTCAATCCGGTCACAAATCATTCGTTTTCGTGGCTTCTGCTTTGCGCTTTCGCCATGCACCAATGCCCAGCCCAATCAAACCAGGTAAAAGCGCAGGGGTTGGCACGGCCGCCACTTCATCTGCCTGAAACTGAAAGTTTGGACCAAAGTAACCCAGGTTGTTATCAGAGTTTTGGATACTGCTATCGCCTAAAGTGGGTTCACTGCCAGAAAGCGTACCCGGAAAAACGAGTGTGTTACTAAAGCGAAAAGCAGACGACCCAAACGTGATGTTAGGGTTGACCGAAAAACCTTCTGGGTTGAAAGTGTAGCTCTCAGAACCTGTAACCGCCGCGATAAAGAACGTACCACCTGCCTGTAGCAAAGTCGATCGCACAGATGTGTAACGGAAGAACCCCTCTAGCGCATCGCCAGGGTTAACCGTTCCCTGAACCAGTAGACTCCCAGCGTCGTCAAAAATACCAACATCATGCGTTTGCGTTAAACCGTTCTGGAAGTCGTCGTAGAACCCTAACTTGGTGACATTCACTGCTTTTTTTGTGGTGAACTGAAAGCCAAGACTCCAGGAACCGTTGGTGAAATTTGTTGTCGGAGTGCTGAAATCAACTGCGGTAAGACTAGCCGCATTGACAGGCTTTACATTTTCTGTAGTAAATGTAAAACAGACGACTCCGATCGCAGTGATAAGCGACTGTTTTAAAAGGGTTGATTGAGACATCGAGGTTTGTTACTCCCAGTAGAGTCGTGAGGATAGGTAGGAGTACCCTAAACGTGGAAACCCAACAGCTTGACCGCTTTTAAGCGTTTTGCGAGACCAAGCCTTAGTTCTCTATCGTTAGCGAACCGTTTAAGTCAACCGAGGTGATGCCAATAAACGCGATCAATATTCAAAGACGTGGCAAAAGCACCAATGTTGCCGGGGTTATGCTAACGATGAGGCAACTTTACACTTCTTCATTGGTAGTACATCTCAATCAGGAATCTAGCCTCGATTTGTACGGTGCAGCCAGTGCTTCTACGTATCTTTACGAGAAAAACATACAAAGCTGTATCCGTACCAACCCCATTGAGGCAACCTCCAGGTCAACGGCAAATAACATTGTTGAAAGCAAATAGCATCGTTGAAATGACCGATGAACCTGTTTGGAAGTGGTTTACCATTCGTCATTCGTCATTCGTCATGAAGCTTTTTGCTACGCTCGTTGAAATAGTTGTGACAGAGCAGTAGTTTTTAAGCAAAGAATTAAACTCTAGGGCGTGTCATCAATTAGCTCCGAAACCTTGCAATATCAGCAGTGTCACGCCCGTCCACACACACCAGGCTAGGGGCTGGCACCCTTGCTGCAAGCAATGTGTAGTATTAATTGATGACAGCCCCTAGAAAATTGGTTCGGTTTTGCAGAGCTGAACCATAATGATTCATCTTCGTTTGCCTCTGTTTGAGTAGAGCTACAGCGCTCAGTCCACAAGTTATTAAGACACTTGGAATTGAAACACTTGGAGTTTCTCCACATGCATACTTTTTTATCCTTACCGTCGGTTTTATTTTCATCCTCGATCGCCTCAACAAAAAGCAACTTACGTCATTGGTTAAAGCGATCGGCGACAACAACAGGGCTAGCTATGCTGCTAGGACTCACGGGAAGTTGGCTGATGACACAGACGATCGCTCCTCCCGCCGTCCATGCCTACACTGGCACGGTGAATGTAACGATCGACGTACAGCCGAGCGAAACCTATGACACGTTGGTGCGCCGTGCTGAAGCGATCGCCAGAGCCGCCACACAGCGTAGTTTCGATCGCGATATCCTGGTCACGGATGTCTCGATTATGATCCTTGCGCAGAGCGCTTCTTCGACAGTGCCCGTCCTGTCTTTAGCCACCACTCGCCCCCAATGGCGTAGTCAGCCAGATCCACGGCGTTGGGCAACCTACTACAGTACCTCCAAAGCCCTGTTGAGGTTGAACAATACACCTGCTGCTACCACCGCACAGCCAACCATTACGACTACGACTGCGACACCGCCGCGATCGACGGCTCCCAGTACGCCCAAAACACCCACTGCTCCCGCCACTGGAGGGAGTACGGGAGCTTCCCAACCACCAACTACAAAAGCGCCAGGTATCATACCCAAGCGCATTCCTACACCAGGAGATATTGGAAAGTGAGGGATGAGGGCTAAAAGCTGAAGGCTGAAACTCGACCTTTTAGACTTTAATCCGTCATACTTTCATCCTTTCCTTTGTTAAGCTCTGTTTCAACTTGACACGATCTCCGTTAACTCAAGAATGTCCGTCAAATGTCCGTGATACCATGCATCCTGTAGCTTCTAATGATTTAGGAGAAAACCTTTGGCACTACGGGTTGCGGTTGTCGGTGGCGGTCCAGCAGGCTCTTCTGCGGCGGAAGTTTTAGCAAAAGCGGGTATTGAAACCTATTTGATCGAGCGCAAGTTAGACAATGTGAAGCCGTGCGGCGGTGCGATTCCGCTGTGTATGGTGAGCGAGTTTGATTTACCACCTGAGATCATCGATCGCCGGGTGCGCAAGATGAAAATGATCTCGCCCTCAAATGTGGAGGTCAACATCGGCGGCACATTGAAGGACGATGAATATATTGGCATGTGCCGTCGGGAAGTGCTGGATGGCTTTATGCGCGATCGTGCTGAAAAGCTGGGCACCAAAGTCATCAACGGTACGATGCACAAGCTGGAAATTCCCAGCAACGACAAAGATCCCTACACGTTGCACTACGCCGATCACTCCAGCGGCAGCCTGGAGGGTGAACCGAAGACTCTGCAAGTGGATCTGGTGATTGGTGCGGATGGGGCTAATTCACGCGTGGCAAAAGCGATCGATGCGGGTGACTATAACTACGCGATCGCCTTTCAGGAGCGGATTCGTCTGCCCGAAGACAAGATGGCGTACTACAACGAACTGGCGGAAATGTATGTCGGCGATGATGTGTCGCCCGACTTTTACGCCTGGGTGTTCCCCAAGTACGACCACGTTGCCGTGGGGACGGGTACGATGAAGCCCAACCAGGCAAAGATCAAGCAACTGCAAGCCGGGATTCGCGCTCGTGCAGCGGCAAGATTGCGGGGCGGCAAAATCATTCGCGTGGAAGCACACCCGATTCCCGAACACCCCAGACCGCGACGGGTTGTCGGTCGAGTCGCACTGGTGGGTGATGCAGCAGGTACTGTTACCAAATCGTCTGGTGAAGGCATTTACTTCGCCGCTAAGTCTGCGCGGATGTGTGCCGAAGCGATCGTGGAGTTTTCCGAGAAGGGCGATCGCGTCCCCACCGAAGCCGATCTCAAGGTGTACATCAAGCGTTGGGATAAGCAGTACGGTACAACGTATCTCGTCCTCGACATTCTGCAACGGGTTTTCTACCGCTCGGATGCGGCCCGTGAGGCATTTGTCGAAATGTGCTCGGATGTTGATGTGCAAAAGCTAACCTTTGATAGCTACCTCTATAAGACCGTTGTGCCTGCTAACCCCTTGATCCAACTCAAGATTACGGCAAAGACGATCGGCAGCCTGATTCGCGGCAACGCCCTTGCACCGTAAAAGTTGTTAGCTATTGGTTTTTAGTTGTTAGATGGCTGCTGTGCTATCAACCAACAGACTTTGATTGCCAGCATTGGAGAATTTCTCTAGTGCTGGTTTTTTGTAGGCGATCGCTCTAGAAGTGTGTCCACTGAAGTTGCTTAAAGAGTGATTGCTTGCTTCCAGACTCCCTTTGTATAAAACTGTACAGAATCAATTGGGTTACTAACCTTCAATAAAGCAAATTACTCAGAGAATGTATACAGAATACAAACTCTGTGTCACTGGATTGCTAGACCTTGGGTTGCTAGACCTTCTCGCACTTTATGGTTGAGTGCTATCTGGCGATCGCAATTTTCAAGCCAGTGACCCGTTAATGTTGAAAACTTGCAGATTGAACGCAAAGAAAGGACTGTGAAACGAATGGCTTCTCAACATTTTTCTAGACTGTTGCTCATCATGGCATCAGTAGCGCTGTTTTCAGGCTGTGCTTCCCCATCCACTACCAGTACCAATAGCGCTCCCACCGCAAGTCCGGCTGCCAGCACGGCTGCCAAAAACCTCAAAGAGGTGCGAGTGCAGCTTGCCTTTTTGATGCAGAGTATCGACGCTCCCCTCATTGTTGCCATCAACAAAGGCTATTTTGCGGAACAGGGCTTGAATGTCTCCTACGAGCGAGGCTTTGGCAATTCAGACACAATCAGTAAGTTGGGTACAGGTAAGTTTGATCTTGCGTTCAGCGATATGTATAACGCCCTCGACTTCAACGAAAAGAATCCTGGAGACAAAATCATTGCTGTTGCCATTACTCAAAATGCCGCACCGTTCTCGATTCTCTCACTGAAAGAGAAAGGCATTAATGCTCCCAAAGATCTGACAGGAAAAAAACTGGGTGCCCCGGCTGGAGATGGACCGCGCAAGCTCTTTCCTCTTTTTGCCAAAGAAGTAGGGATTGATCCTTCCTCGGTGCAGTGGACAACAATGGAACCCAAACTGCGGGAAACGTTCTTGTTGCAGGGTCAGGTGGATGCTATCAGTGGCTTTTCGACCTCGGCATTGCCTGCGTTGCTCAAAGGCGGCAAGAAGATGGAGGATATCAACATTTTCTACTACAACGAAAATGGGCTTGATTTTTACGGCAACGCCATTTTGGTGAAAGATGCCTATGCTAAGCAAAATCCTGATGTTGTGAAGGCGTTTACAGCCGCTTACATTAAGGGCTTACAAGATGTTTTAAAGGATCCAAACGCTGCATTGGATGCGGTATTAGCAGCAGACCAAAGCAAGTTGATGAACCGTGAAGCTGAAAAAATTAGATTACAAGTTGCGTTAGATCGGCTGTTTATTACACCAGAAGCTGAAAAGCTGGGTCTGGGTTCGGTGGATACGAAGCGCCTGGAGAAATCGATTGAACAGACTGTGATTGGGTTCAACCTGAAGGGTAAACCGAAAGTAGCAGACATCTATACAGAAGCGTTTTTGCCCGCCAAAGATCAGCGTGCGGTGCCAGCGAAGAACGATCGCAAACCGTTAACCTGACCCCTCTGTTGCGTTTCCAAACCCTTGAAACCTCTCTGCCTCATTCACTTTGCTCATTCACCTCTACGGTTCTATGACACAACCCATTACCAGTACCTCTTCTAGCCATGCAGCCTTGGCAGATGGCTCTCCATTACTAGAATTTGACCATGTTGGCTTGGAATATCCTTTTGAAGGAGCCATGCGCCGTATTATTGAGGACGTTCACCTGAATATTCAGCCAGGTGAATTTGTGTCCTTTGTTGGTCCAAGCGGCTGCGGCAAAACATCTATTCTTCGCATGGTGTCAGGGCTAAGTCCGGCTCCTCTGGGTACCATTCGTTATCGCGGGCAAACGATTGCGAAACCGTTGACAAATGTAGGCATTGCCTTCCAAAACCCGGTCATGTTGCCTTGGCGCAACACCTTGAATAATGTCATGTTACCATTAGAAATTGTGCCGCCTTACAAGCATGAATTCAGGCAAAAGAAAGATCAATTCATCCGTATGGCGCAAGATCTACTGGCAACGGTACGGCTGCAAGACTTTCAAAAACAATATCCCTGGCAATTGTCGGGTGGGATGCGGCAACGGGCTTCTCTCTGTCGATCGCTGATTCACCAGCCCGAAATTTTGCTGCTCGATGAACCCTTTGGCGCGTTAGATGCCTTCACGCGAGAAGAAATGTGGTCGATGTTGCAAGCATTGTGGATGCGCGTCAAATGCGTTGCCATTTTGATTACTCATGATCTCAGAGAAGCGGTGTTTTTGTCCGATCGCGTATTTGTCATGAGTCCTCGCCCCAGCAGCATCATCTACGAAGTCAAGATCGATTTGCCACGACCGCGTAACCTGGAAATGGAACTATCGGACGAGTTCAACCACTACTTCTCCAGCATCCGCCGCCACATCCACCACAACTAAGGCATCCAGCATTTAATGCCCTGATTTTTAGTTGCCTCTTTAGCCATTCACCAACTTAACTCATGGAAAAATTCTTTAAATCAAAAGCGGCAGGGTTTGTGCTGCCGTTTGTGGCAACGGTTGTGCTGTTTATCCTGTGGGAATTAGTTGTTCTCATTTTCAAAATTCCCCCGTTCAACCTGCCGTCACCAACCAACATTCTCAAGGCAATGGGTGAGTTTGCGCCCCAGCTTACAGCCAATTCACTCCGCACTCTCTGGACAACCCTGGCTGGCTTTTTTCTGGCAATCCTCGTTGGCGTTCTTTTAGGGTTCATGATTGGTTATTCCAGGGTGGCGTATTTAACGATGTATCCGCTGCTTGTGGCGTTTAACACGATTCCTAAAGCCGCGATCGTGCCCCTACTCGCGATTTGGTTTGGTGCTAATGCGGTGCCAGCCGTTGTCACAGCCTTTTTGCTCGCGTTTTTCCCGATCGCGGTGAATGTCGCCCTCGGTTTGGACACGGTTGAACCGGAAATGAAAGATGTGCTGGCATCCCTGGGCGCATCCAAAGTCGAAACCTTTCAGAAGGTCGGCTGGCCCCATACGCTGCCCTACATTTTTGCCTCCCTTAAAATTGCAGCTTCGTTTGCCTTTATTGGAGCCGTTATTTCTGAATCGGTTGCGTCCAACGCTGGGCTGGGCTATTTAATTGTGCAAGCAACCTCTGACTTTAATGTGCCGCTTGCCTTCGCTGCCCTTTTAATTCTTGGCGTGTTGGGTGTAGTGCTCTATGGCTTCTTTGTTTACATTGAGAAGAAAGTGATTTACTGGGCACGCTAACCTGGACTGCCATCGTTTCTGTTTGAAGTGCGATCGTTCCTGTTTGAAATTGGATCGTTCTTGTTTGAAGTGCGATCGTTCCGATTTGAAATAGAGTCATTCTTGCTTCAAGTGAGAATGCTCTTGTTTGAAATCGGATCGTTCCTGTTTTGAGTGCGATCGTTCCTGTCCTGAATGAGAATACTCCTGTTTGAAGGGAGAGTGTTCCTGTTTTGAATGAGAACATTCCTGGTTGAAATGCCTTTGTTGCTGTTTGAACCTGGAACATTCCTGCTCAGAACCGAAAAGTTGGGGTTTGCCGTGCGATCGCGCTCATTTTATGTGCGTCTCGTGCCACATAAAGCGTGAAGGTTTCGGTTACAGCAGGAATTCCTTTGGTAGAAAGGATATAGCCTCATGTCTATCTGGTGTTCTGATGCCCAACGATCGCCTTCGTCAAGTTGAAAAGAACCTGAGCCGCCTGCGCGAACAGCTTGCGGGGAAAGAGGATACGCTTGTGACCATTGCCCCAGAGGAGCGGATACGCATCAAACAGCAGATCAACGACTTGAAGGCTGAAATGCGACCGTTTGAGGAGGAGTACTGGCAGATTTTGGCGCGGCAAGCGGTGACAGGGGCGATCGCTGAGGCTAAAAGTTCAACTTTTCAGCAACAACGCCTGGAAGAACAGCGAAGTAGCCTGGAGGCTGAATGGAATCTGAGAATGGAGAAGCTAAGAGGGTTACGAAACGCCTTAGCAATTGAAACAGCCGCCGCTACAGTTTTCCAGTTACGAAAACAAATAGAAGCCGAGGACGCTGAACTCACCCAGTTGAGCAACAGGCTGGAACAACCGGAGCAAATACCGAGTCATGAGCGGCTTCACCTGACATCCGAGCTATCCCCTGACCTCACGCCAGAGATCGTGATTGCCGAACTGGTGGAGCAGTCGGAACGGCTGCAAACAAACCAGCAATATCCTCCTGAAGTGCTGGAGTGGTTGCAAAAAATTTATGCCGAAGTGAGCAAACCAGGAGAACCCGCAGCGGCGAAGCTGAAAGGCACCCTGTCCCTCTTGCCGCCGTTTGTCGGCTTGTCCTATGAGGCGGAGTTAGACACCGAAACTTTCTTAAAGCGGCACTTCCCGACCTTTCGGAAATGGGCGGGGGCACTGGCAAAAAAAGCGTAGCCCCAGATCCAGCATCGGATGCCGGGGCAAAGTTGACACCCGACCCACAAAAATTCAAGGTGCCCTACGATCGCAATCTGCACTTCACCGGACGATCGCGACTGCTGGATGAACTGCACCAGACGTTGATGGTGGAAGGGGTAACGGCGCTAAACCAGATGGCGGCGATCGCGGGATTGGGCGGCATTAGCAAGACTCAGACGGCAGTAGAGTATGCCTACCGCTCGTTCTTTGAGATGCGGGCGTATGAATGGGTGTTTTGGGTGACGGCAGACACCGAATTAACCCTGGTGACGGGGCTGGCAGACATCGGGCGATCGCTCAATTTGCGGGAGGGCACGCTAGAAGAGCTGGCAACTCAGACCAAACAGTGGCTGCTGACCCACGATCGCTGGCTGCTGATTTTTGATAACGCAGACGAGTCAGAAATCGTGAAACCCTGGCTACCCCGTAACCCACACGGACACATTTTGCTCACCTCACGGGCACAGCAGTTTGTGCGGTTGGGCATTAAAGCGCCGATCGTGGTGCCGTCACTGACCCTGGAGGCATCCCTGTGGTTTCTGTTTGAGCGTACGGGTCGTCCAGTGTATGTCTGCAACTGGGTAACGAAGACCATTGACCTAGAGTTTACCGCTGCCGAGGCACTGGCACGCGCGTTGGATGGGTTGCCCCTGGCGCTAGAGCAAGCCGCCGCCTACATTCAGCAAACAAACCGAACCTTTGCCGTGTACTGGCAGTACTATCAGCAGCAGCAGTTAACATTACTGGAACGCGGCAAACCCGAAACGGGAGACTACCCGAAATCGATCGCGACCACCTGGTTATTAAACTTTCAGGCAGTGGCAGAACGATCGCCTGCCTCAGGGCCGCTGTTGCAGTTGAGCGCGGTACTGGCACCCGACGGCATCCCGGAATGGCTATTGCTGCAAGGTGCGACAGCGCTGGGGCTAACAGACTGCACCGATGATTGGGCATTGGGAGAACAGTTAGGTGCTCTGGCAAACTTCTCTCTCATTCAGCGAGAACCGGGGAAACATTACTACCAGATACACCGCATGGTGCAAGCCGCTGTGTGGCATCAACAAACCCCCACAGATCGACAGGACTGGCTTCACCGCGCTGTTGCCGGACTGAATGCAGCGTTTCCCTATGTTGAGTTTGATAACTGGGCAGTGTGTGGACAATTGGTGCCCCATGTGCAGGCAGTGGCATCACACCTAGAAAGCGAGACGCTGGATACTACCGACTGGGCGCTGCTCCTCAATCAGGCGGGCTACTACTTGCACGAGCAGGGACGCTATGCCGAAGCGGAACCGTTGTATGGGCGATCGCTCCAGATCAAAGAGCAGCAATTAGGATCAGACCATCCCGATACCGCACGATGCCTATGGAATCTCGCCGCTCTACACTACAACATGGATCGAGTTGCTGAAGCGAAACCCTTAATTACCCGTGCGGTTGCTATCCTTGAACACACCTTAGGCAGTCAACATCCTGATACCCTCAATGCCCGTGGGTGGTGGCAAGGTATTCACAACACTGAGCCGTGAATGGGGGTAGGGTGTGAATTTAGAGAGAGGGGATGAGTAAGGGTGAGTAGAATTGGAAAGATGAGCCGTTGTTAGCGACCCAATGCATCCTATGGAATCTGCTGAACCATACCCCTTTGCTCAAGAATTAATCACCGACGCTCAAGGGCACGTTCGCAAAGTCATTCTTGACATCGCCGCTTACCAAACGCTGCTTGCCGCCCTGGAAGACGAGGGGTTGTACCGTGCCATGCAAGCGGTGCGCCGCGAAACGCCGCTTAGCCCTGGTGCTGCCCTGAGTGCCTCGGAAGAACCGTGAACACCAGCTACCTCCCTAGCTTCTATGAACTACCAAGACATTATTACCATCGAACCTGGCAAGCGCAGCGGTAAACCCTGTATTCGGGGAATGCGGATCACCGTTTATGATGTGCTCTCCTACCTTGCCTCTGGTATGACGACCGAGGAAATTCTTGCAGATTTTCCTTACCTTACTCGTGATGACATCCTCGCCTGCCTCTCCTACGCTGCCGATCGTGAACAGAAGACGCTGACGATCGCGGCATGAAGCTTCTCTTTGATCACAATCTTTCCCCACGTCTCGTCAATCTACTGGCTGACCTCTATCCCCACTCACAGCACGTTTTTCTGGTCGGTATGGAGCAAACGAACGATCAGCAAATTTGGGACTACGCAGCCAAAAATGACTTTACGATCGTCACCAGAGATTCTGACTACAACGATCTCAGCTTAATTCGAGGCTTTCCGCCCAAAGTGATCTGGGTGCGTCGGGGAAACTGTTCAACTCAAGCAATTGAGCAAATTTTGCGATCAGCAACAGCGATCATTCAACGACTCGCCGAAGACGACTCGATTGGTGTTCTGACACTCTACTAAGCTGTAACGATTTCTCTAAATCGCCAAACTTTATACTGTGGACAACTCAAGCCGCTACAGAAACAGGTTGAGGGGATGCAATACCTTCTTCCTGGCAGTATTCAAGATAGCCCGCGAGGTTAAAATTAAGATACTATACAGCTCTCCGACCTAATCACCATGCCACTCTCAACGTTTGACAGCATCTTAGATGAGATTGAAGCGCTGTCTCTAGATGACCAGATTGCTCTGTTAGACATCATGCAACGGCGGTTGAGCGATCGTCGGCGCGACGAAATTGCCGCCAATATTGCTCAAGCAAAGAAAGAGTATCAGTTGGGTCATGTGTTTCGTGGCACGGTTGATGAGGCGATCGCGGAGCTAAATCGTTGAGAGCCATTACCTTTGCGGCATTGTTCAAACATGCCTATAAAACGATCATCCGCAAAGACCCAGAATTACAGTCTAAAGTTGAAACTGTCTTGAAACGTTTAGCAGAAGGTGCTTTCGAGCCATCGCTACAACACACACAAACTTAAAGGAAAGTTAGCGGTTCGTGGGCTTGTAGGGTGGCGTATGACTGTCGCATTGTCTTTGACTTCGTTAAAAATCCAGAGTCAGGAGAGGAAGAAATCTTGTTAATCGATATTGGCAGCCACGACGAGGTTTATTAGGCTGTTTGCTGATTTTCCTTGTCGTTGGACTCTAACAAATCCCTGTAAATCTATTGTCCTAGATAGGCTTCTAGCACCTGAGCGTTGGTTTGAATTTCGGTGGGTGTGCCCACAGCGAGATTGCGACCTTCGGCGAGTACCCAGACCCGATCGCACAGAGACATAATCACATCCATATTGTGTTCGATGATGAGAAAGGTGAGTCCGTCGCGGTTCCAGGCGAGGATGCGATCGCAGATCTGATTGATCAACGTGGGATTCACGCCAGCGGCAGGTTCATCGAGCAAAATCAGTTGGGGTTGGCTCATCAGCGCTCGTCCCATTTCCAGCAGCTTGCGTTGACCACCGGATAAAGCTCCCGCATACTCGTGCGCCATGTGCGCCAGACCGATCGACTCCAGAATGGTCATGGCGCGATCGCGCTGCTGACGTTCTTCAGCGGCAATTTGCGTTTGCTTGAACCAGGTGAGCCAGAAATTTTCGCCCGTCTGGTGTTGGGTTGCCAGCAGCATATTTTCCAGTACGGACAGCCGAGAGAGCACTCGCGCCACCTGAAACGTCCGAATCATGCCACGTTGAGCAATCTGGTAGGACTGGAGTTGGTGAATCGGTTCGCCATCCAGCAGCACGCGCCCTTTATCAGGATGGATGACGTTGGAGAGTAGGTTGAATAGGGTCGTTTTTCCAGCACCGTTGGGCCCGATAAGTCCCGTAATGCTACCTTTGGCGACTTCGATCGACACTTCATCAACCGCTACCAATCCACCAAAGCTTTTGATCAGTCCGCCGGCTGCCAGGAGGGGGAGTTGTAGCTTCGCAGGACGATCGATCGGTTCCACGTCCGCCAGAATGTCTGCCAGATCCTCACTGTCAGGATGGCTCAGGTGCTCAACCGGATCAACAGCATCGGGGGTTTCATCGACCAAGAGAAAGTTCCTCCTTCTTCCCTAAAATGCCTTGCGGACGCGCCATCATCAGCACAATGAGCAGCAAGCCAATAATCATAATCCGAAACGCTCCCGCTCTACCTTCATCCAACTGGGGTGGAATGGCAGGCACGATCGCGTGGAGGGCAGGAGCGATCGCAGGCAGCAGAAACCGCGTCACCGAGTTGTATGCCCAAAAGATCGCCGCCCCCAGCAGCGTACCCGCGTTGTTGCCAGCCCCACCTAAAACGACAATCGTCCATGCCTGAAAGGTAATCAGCGGAATGAAACCATCGGGATTAATGAAGCTTAACTGCCACGCGTAGAACGCACCTGCAATACCCGCGATCGCGCCACCCAGCATGAGTGATTGCAACTTGTACCAAAACACATTCTTGCCCAGCGCTTTTGCAACTTCCTCATCTTCACGAATGGCTTTCAGTACCCGACCCCAGGGCGATCGCACCAGTGCCTCCAATCGCCAGTAGACCAGCGCCAGCACGATCACCAGCACCAGCATGAGTCCCGCTTTGTAAGAGTAGTTGTAAAGCGAAACCGCGCCAGCCCAATACAGCACCAACCCCAGCAGGGCGGTGGCGATACCCAATGAGAGTTTGCCGATTTGTCCTGGTCGAGAACCTTCACGGGTGTCGCGTTGTCCCAGACGATCGAGCCGTTTCCACGTCCAGCACCATAGCTGCCAGCCTGCCAGCGCAAAAATGGCTGTCCAAATGCCGATCATGCCGATTTTGCTGATAAAGGTTGGTCTGGTCAGCGCTTCTAACGGCAGGGGATAGCTGTAAACGCCCCGCGCTCCTTGCGTGAGCCATTCTTCGTTCAGCGCTACCAAGCGAATGACTTCAGATACGCCAATGGTGACGATCGCCAAATAGTCTTCTCGCAGCCGCAAGGTAGAAAGCCCAATCAGCAAACCCAGCGCAGCCGCTAGCCCAGCCCCAATCAGCACGGCTACCACCAGCGGCACACCCTTCATGCTCAGTAACACGGTGGCATACGCTCCAACCGTCATAAAGGCGATGTGCCCAAAATTAATTAGTCCCGTAAAGCCCCACTGCAAATTTAACCCCAGGCTAAAGAGCGCAAAGGTCGCCGTGAAGATGATGAGCGAGACAAGATAACCGGGTGTAAAAAACAGCAGAATACCGCTGAAATCGAGCATGAGCAATATTAGCAAAAGGCAATTGGACGTATCCTATCAGGCAATTTGCCTTTTCGTAAGGATGAGGCAGAGGGTAGGAGGCAGAGGGCAGGAGGTGAGGCAGAGGGTAGGAGGCAGAGGGCAGGAGGTGATGACAAATCAAATTAGCATACGTGCCATGACTTAAAGCTGGTAGCTCGTCGAACTAAGTGCTGCCCATTTAGAATGCAGAATGCGGTGGCAATCGCTAAGTCATGATAGACGTGATCGCTTTCCCAGCCCCACAGGTCACGATCGGGCGTTGGTTGGAGCAAAAGGGCGTTGTAGAAGTGGGCAATGATCTTCATTTAACACTAACGTTCAAGCGAACCTGTGCGATCGAAGGGATAAAAACGCCAAATTGCTTTTCCAATGATCAGGTCACGCGAAACAAAGCCCCAATAGTGGCTATCGTAAGAATTATTGCGATTGTCTCCTAACACAAAGTATTGATTTGGCGGCACAGTCTGTGGACCCCATTCATAGTTTGGTGGCTCTGAAATGTAAGGTTCTTGCAACGGTTTGCCATTGACGTAGACTTTGTTCTGCTTAATTTCGATGCGTTCACCCGGTAGTCCGATAACTCGCTTGATAAAGACATCTTTGAAATTCTGCTCTCTTAACGTTTCGGTTGGTTTGAAAATAATTAAATCGCCGAGTTTGGGAGCCTGTGAGCAGTAAGCTGTTTTATCAATAATGAGGCGATCGTTGATTTGCAGTGTCGGTAGCATTGCCCCTGAGGGAATGTAGCGAGCTTCGGTAACTGCACGACAATTTTTTAAGGAAGGGTCTAGCCAACGAGTGACGTCTTTGAAAATAGCAATACATTCGGCAACAGTCGGTTTCTGATTGGGTGCGGGACAAAGCCCAAAAGCAGCTTCACTAAATAGGCTCACCAGACCCAATGCAGCCATTAATGAAAGAAGCTTAGACAATGGAGTCTTATGCTGATTAGAGCGGCTATATCTCTTCATAGCTCACCCAGCTCAATGATGTTGCCATCGGGATCTTGAGTAAAGAGTGCAGCACGACCAGAAGCACTCATTTGCAGCGGGCAGTTGTGAGCCAGAAGACGCTCTTTTGTTGCTTCCAAACTGGCTACCGAAAAGGCAATGTGGCGATTGCGTCCCCATTTTTCAGGATTGTCTAATCCACTCTGGGCAGCACTGGCAATCATTAAATGGATCTGAAAGCCAGCCACTTCGTACCAGGCTCCAGGGAAGCGGAGGGCACGATCGACTTTCTCTAACCCCAGTACCGTGCCGTAGAAATGCTCCGATCGCTCCAGGTCTGAAACCAGCAGTGCAGCGTGAAGGCAGCGAGTAATCTTCATGGGATCAACCTGTAAGCATCATTCTTCAGAATACCGGAACTCACTCCGTGTAAGGAGCATTTTGCGGTGTGTGTAGCTCCATCAAACATTGGGCAATTCGGTTTGCGGCTCCGGGTGCGCCCATGCGACGGCGACCATTTTCGGCGATCGTTTGCAGTGCGTCAGGATTTTGCAATAGGGATTGCATGACAGGCGCAACGCGATCGGGTTCCTTGACCAAAAGAACGGAGGCTCCCAATAAGCGGGTTTGAGCCTCAGCGAATCTAGCCGTGAACTGTGGTCCTTTGCCTGGAATGATGATTGCAGGTTTGCCCAGTCCAATAAACTGTTCTGTCGCCGTGCCTGCCATTGCGATCGCTGCATCCGCTTGATGCAAACACTCCGCAAATCGGCGTTGCGCCAGAACTAGAGTTGATTTGCGATCGCCCAACCCAACCGTATAGGTATCTTCCGTCACCTGCTGCCAACGATATGCCATCAATGCCTTGTGCAGCGTCTCTAGCTCCAGTCCAGGCGCGATCGCAGCTAAAAACGTCAACGGTCGGGACATCTGAGCAATCATCCCATTCACTGCTTGCAGAATCGTCTCCCAATTAGCATAGGCTTCGGGTGGACGCGAACCAGGAAGAAGGGCGATCGTTAAGGATGAAGGCTCTAGCCTACTTTCGCCTTGCGAGGTGCTAAAGGCTAAAGCTTGACTGTTATCCTTTATCCTTAAGCCTTTATCCTTCTCTTCCCTCCACTCCAGCCCATCCATCATCGGGTTTCCCATGTCAAACGCTGGAATACCCTGTCGCTTCAGGCTCATGGCGGTAATCGTGTCCCTGGGAAACACGGCTTTGCAATGGGGATGGCTCATCAGCCAGCGTTCCCACGGATGGTAGATACAGCCCGTCCACCGTTCGAGGCGATCGTCCCACCAGGAAGCACGCGGCAACCAGCCACCCTCATCGCGCAGGTAGTATTCCGACTTTGCCGTACCCACAAACGCATAGGGAAGCCCACTGAGACGGGCGAAGAGGAGCGGTACAATGTCGCCAACGGCGAGGATGAGGGAGTGGGGTGTGGGGTGTGGGGTGTGGGGTGTGGGGGTAGCGGCTTCTTGCGCCCAGGCTTTAATGGCACGAAGTTGAGCGAGGGTGAGTTGGAGTAAGCCGCCCCGGATGTCACGCGCAAGTTGTCGCCCGTCCTGGTAGATGAAGCCACCAGACGGCATGGTTTTGACAGAACCGATGCGAGGAATGCCGTTGTCGATATAGGCATGACCTTCACCCACGATCGGCAAGGCTGCAAGTTCTGGTGGATTGGGTTGTTGCTGAAGTTCGCGCAGGATGCGGAGGGCGATCGCATCTTCACCATGACCATTACTAAGACAGAGTACGCGCATAAGAAGCTGAAGACTGAGGGCTGAGGGCTAGAATAGGGCAGAAAGACGACCAACAGACAAATTAGTGCCCGTTATATTATCGACTTGTTAGACTTCTCCTATAGCATCTAGGGTTTGAGAACGTTTCTCTAGAAAGTAGCTAAAATACTGTTGCACTTGTAGGAACTGTTATGGCTAAGGTTAATTTAGATGCCTTGATAGCACGGGAAGATTTTGAGGTAGAGGACAATATTAATTCTGGCAAGAAAAAAGAAGCTATATCAATTGAAGATATAAAGCCAGACTCTTTCTTTTTCTCAAATATTAGAAAGCCAGACTTCCAACGAGAAACCAACGAGTGGGACGGGCAGAAAATTTGTGAGCTTATAAAGAGCTTTATTGAAGGTGATCTGATACCAGCAATTATTCTGTGGAGAAGTGCAGGGGGATATCTATTCGTAATTGATGGAAGTCACAGATTAAGTGCTCTATCTGCCTGGGTGAACGATGATTATGGAGATGGAACCATCTCAAAACTTTTCTATGACGGCATCATTCCTGATGAACAACTAGAGATTGCTGATGAAACACGAAAACTTGTGAAAAAGATTGTTGGTTCATATGAAGACTTCAGATTGGCACTCGCACGACCTGATAAAGTTAAACCAGAGATTGTTAGGTATGCTAAAAACTTAGGAGCGTTGGCAATTCAACTTCAGTGGGTTGAAGGGGATGCAAGAAAAGCGGAAAACTCATTTTACAAGATAAACCAACAAGCTTCTCCCATTGACAAAACTGAAATAAAGCTTATCGAGTCTCGAAAAAAACCAAACAGTATTGCAGCGCGTGCAATCATAAGAAGTGGTAAGGGGCACAAATACTGGGCAGCCTTTCCAACTACGACACAAATACAAGTGCAAGAGTTGGCGGCGGAGATTAACGAAATCCTTTTTGATCCCAAGCTACAAACTCCAATTAAAACTCTTGATATACCTATAGGCGGAAAGCTCTATTCTTCACAGGCTCTACCTTTAATCTTAGATCTAGTAAATATCGTCAATGGCGCAGATTTCGACGGAAAAAACAGTCAAGATGATGAAACTGGTGAAATTACAATACAAACCTTGAAAAATGTCAAAAAGGTTGCATACAGATTAAATAGCAACCATGCATCATCATTAGGATTACATCCAGTTGTATATTCTTATTCTCAAGATGGGAGACATAAAACAGCTTCATTTTTTGCGATGGTTGACTTCGTGGTAGAGCTAGATAGGCGCAAAAAGATAAATGATTTTATTGATGTCAGAAGTAAGCTTGAGAATTTCGTTCTTGAGTATGACTATTTAGTTCAACAGATCAACCGAAAATACAGATCAGCGCAAAAAAGTTACATTCATATCTCACGTTTTTTACAGAAGATTGTCTCTGCTTTTAAGGCGGATAAGTCCATAGATGAGGCTATCAATGAAATTATATCTACTCCTGACTTCAACTATTTGACCTTTCAAAAAATGTTTCAGAAACTCGACTTTTCAGCAAAAGACTTTAACACAGGAAAGAAGAGCGCAGTATACATAAGAGAAGCTTTACAAAACGCATCAAAATGCAAAATATGCGGGGGTTTTATTCATCGGAACTCAATTTCAATTGATCATGTGCAACGTAAAGAAGATGGAGGTTTGGCAACTATAGACAATGGGCAAATTTCTCATCCGTACTGTAACACTGGGTACAAAAACTAATAGTAAACTCTAGCAAAAAAATCAACATTCTGGTGCGGAGTTCCAAATTATTGTAGCTGTTGCAGAAATTGTAGGAGAAAGAGGTTGTCCTGCTTCTCCTGTTCCCTCACTACTTTCCGCAATAAAATGGCAGTATGAAAATCGTGCTCATGAGGTTAATTCGCGGCTATAGGATGTTTCTGTCACCGTGGTTGCCACCAGCGTGTCGGTTTCAACCAACGTGTTCGCAGTACGCGCTGGAAGCTGTTGATCGCTTTGGCGCTTTACAAGGTAGTTGGCTAGCCACAAAACGCATTTGTCGTTGTCATCCGTTTCACCCTGGCGGTTATGATCCCGTACCGTTGAAGGGGCAATCCAATCATTTAGAAGGCGATAACCGTAACTGATGAAGCCCTATCAAGCCATTGCGATCGTCGAATGTGGTGAACCGCTGCTACCCATTCCTGGCACGCACTTTGCCTTGGTGTCGCCCCATCCCTATGAAAATCTGGGCGCACCCTATGGCAACAAATCGCCGTTTTATCTGCGAGAAGGGGTACTCGATCGCCTGAAGGACGCTCAAGTGCTGTTGCAGAAGGAGCATCCAGGTTGGCAGATGCAGGTGTTTGATGGCTATCGCCCGATCGCCGTGCAGCAATTTATGGTGGATCATACGCTGCAAGAGGTTGTTCAGGCAAAGGGCTTGCAGGTTGAGCAATTGACTGAATCGCAGCGCGAAACGCTTTTGCAACTGGTGTATGAATTTTGGGCAGCGCCAAGCCTCAATCCTGCGACACCCCCACCTCACAGTACAGGCGGTGCAGTCGATATTACCCTAGTTGGTGAGACGGGGCAGGCGATCGATATGGGTTCTCCTATTGATGAACTCTCGCCGCGATCTTACCCAGATCACTTTGCTGCTAGTCAAGAGCCGCACGAGAGCCTGTATCATGAGCACCGACAATTACTGCGATCGGTCATGCTTGCTGCTGGCTTTCAACAACACCCCAACGAATGGTGGCATTTTTGCTTTGGAGATCAAATGTGGGCATGGCTGACCAACGAGGCGGAAGAGGGGAAGATAATGGCGCGGTATGGGAGGATGAAGGCAGAGGGCAGAAGGCAAGGGGCAGAAGGCAAGGGGCAGAAGGATGAGGGATGAGAGATGAGTGAAGGCTAAAGGCTAAAGAGCTGACTGCTGACCGCTCAATCAACTTAAAACTCTTCCCTACACCCCACACCCCACACCCTACACCCCTCTACCGATACCCCGCCGCTTGCAGTGAGAAAAGCTGGGCATACCGTCCGCCCGATCGCACGAGTGCTTCGTGGGTGCCCTGTTCCACAATTTTGCCTTCCTGAAGCACCATGATCTGGTCTGCCATCCGCACAGTGGAGAAGCGGTGGGAGATGAGAATCGCCATTTGGGTTTGGGTCATGGCGCGAAAGTGGTCAAAGATGCGGACTTCGGCTTCGGCATCCATTGCGGAGGTAGGCTCATCCAGTACGAGGATATCGGCTTGCGATCGCATAAAGGCACGGGACAGAGCGATCTTTTGCCACTGCCCGCCAGATAGCTCACGACCGCTTTTGAACCAGCGTCCCAGTTGGGTGTGATAGCTATCGGGCAAGGTTTCAATAAAGGGCTGAGCAGTCCCCTTATCGGCGGCATCGTGCCAGCGGGCTTCATCCTCCATGTAGGCGACATCGCCTGCACCAATGTTTTCGCCAACGGTAAATTGGTAGCGCACAAAGTTTTGAAAAATCACGCCAATGCGCTGCTGAAGTACGTCCCGATCCCACTCACGCAGATCCAGTCCATCCAAAAGAATGCGCCCACTGTCTGGGGTGTACAGTCGGGTCAGCAGCTTAATCAGGGTTGTTTTGCCGGAGCCATTTTCACCGACGATCGCCAGCTTTTCGCCCGGTTTCAGGTGCAGCGAGATGTCTTGCAGCGCTGGCTGAATGCTGCCGGGATAACCAAAACTAACGTTCTCGAAGCGTAACCCATCCCCGATTAGCAAGCCTTTCGTCGCCTGCCCAAGCGCCTTTGGAATCGGCTGTTCCAGATATTCGTACAGGTTTGACAGGTACAGACTATCTTCGTACATGCCACCGATCGCGCTCAGCACAGACGCAAAGGTCGTCTGCCCCTGCCGAAACACCACCAGATACATCGTCAGATCACCCAGGGAGATCGAGCCTGCGATCGCCTCTACTACAATCCACACGTAGGCAGCATAGAAGGCAAGGGTACTCACGAGTCCCAAAACGTAGCTCCATAGCCCGCGTCGAATCGTCAAATCCCGATCTTCGCCGTAGAGTTGGCGGAAGATATTACGGTAGCGGCGCAACAGCATGGGACCCAATTGGTACAGCTTGACCTCCATTGCTGCCGTATCGTTGGACAACAGCCATTCCAGATAGTTTTGCTGCCGAGTTTCCGGGGCACGCCAACGGAAGAGACGGAAGGCTTCACCCGCAAAGCGCGTCTCGGCAATAAAGGCAGGGATGGCGGCGACCATGAGCACCAGCACTGCCCAGATCGAAAAGTTCAACAGCAACCCCCCATAGGTCAGCAGCGAAAGGGTATCCTGCACCAGGCTAAAGGTACGACCCACCAGGCTCAGCGGACGACTGGAAGCCTCTCGCCGTGCCCGCGCCATTTTGTCGTAAAACTCTGAATCCTCAAAGTGCGAAATATCCAGGGTCAGCGCCTTTTCTAAAATCAGCACGTTAACCTTGTGCCCCAGTAACGCACGCAGCAGCGATTGACACAGCGCCAACCCTTGCTTGCAGCCTGCCTGGAGCGCAATCAGCCCCGCTTCAATGCCTAAATACGTCAGGGTGTGCCACCGATCGCCCGCCAAGCCCGATCGCGCTGCCTGCACCACCCCATCCACAATCAGCTTGCCCACGTAGGCGATCGCACCCGGCAGCAAGCCCGCGATCAGGGTCAGAATCATTAAAGCAATGGTCAGTGCGCGATTGGTTGTCCACACCAGGGCGATCGCCCGTCCGCAATATTGATACATCGACAACGACTGCCGTAAACTCTGCCAGCGCTGCCTCAGTCGATTTTGTTGAAAATTCCTCATCCTCCTACGATAGCTTTTGGCGATCGGGGTTGTGAGAGGAGGCAGAGGGCTAAAGAGGTTGTTAGTTGCTAGTTGTTAGTTGTTAGTTGTAAAGACCTTTGGGTATACCAGAAAGGCTGTTAGTGGATGATCCGTTCCTGACTCCTTCTAAAAACTACCCCCCTGTCCCCTGTCCCCTGTTCCCTACACCCTCTCTCACAACCTCGTCTGCACAATTTGAGCGAACGTCTCGCGGTTATCTTTTAAACTGCGGGGAGTGCCTTGCGGGTAGGTTTGGGTGATGAGTGTTTGTAAGCGCTTGACGCGATTGTCGGGGCTGGGGTGATTGCTAAAAAAGGCGGCTGGTGAACCGTTCTGGCGTGCGGCATTGAGCATTTGCATCAACTGCACGATCCCTTGCGGATCGTAGCCTGCTTCGGTCATAAAGCGGAGGGCTAGTCGATCGCTCTCCAACTCATCATCGCGTCCGTAGCGAAGATTAACCAACTGATTGATTGCCTGTTTGAGCGCGTCTTCTTGCCGGTCGCTTTTTTCACTCGCCTTTGCAGCCGCATCAATGGCACCGCCCAAGATTGGGCTGAAGGGCTGTTTTGCCAAATGTTCTGCCCCATGACGAGCGACGACGTGCGCCACTTCATGACTCAGCACGGCTGCCAGTTGAGCTTCTGAAGTCAACCGTTTGAGCAGCGCCACGGTGAGAAAAACCTGACCTCCTGGAAGAGCCACTGCATTGACCGTGCGAGCATCGTGCAGCAAGTGAAACTCAAACGGGTAGGAAGCTTTAGCAGCGGTCGATCGCGCTACCACCTGCTGACCAACCTGGCTCACATACTGCTGGAGCAGCCGATCGGGATGAATGCCACCAAACTGAGCCGCCATGTAACGTTTTGCCCGCCGTCCTAGAAAAATCTCCTGCGGTGCTGAAAGCTGCACATGCTGAATTTCGCCTGTTAAGAAATTCTCAGCGGTGTTGTTGCAATAGGTGATTAGCCCAAAGAGCACGATCGCCAGCACAATCCCAAGCCGAACCAGTGACTTCACAACGTTACCTTCAGTGACGCAGACAAGAGTGACATAGACAAACGATCTGTCTAAAGAATAGCGGAGTCTTGAGGTTTACATGCAGACCCGCAAGCGATGAACCCAGTAGGAAATGGACCTCTTCGCTCAACGCACCCTTGAAGCGTCTCCATGTAAGGTCTAAAGTTGAAAGTCTAACCTCTAACGGTGTATCAATGAACGCTCAGGTTGTCTCAGCAGCATGGCTCTTTGAGCATCTTGACGATCCACAGGTGGCGATCGCCGACTGCCGTTTTGCGCTCATGCCGCCAACGCTGGGACAGGAGCAGTACCAGGCAAGCCACATTTCAGGAGCCGTTTATCTGGACTTAAATCACGATCTTTCCAGCCCCGTTGGTGAGCATGGCGGACGGCATCCGCTGCCAGATGTGGCTCAACTGTCCAGCAAGCTTTCTGCAATGGGCATTGATTCAACGGCAGAGACTCCAACATTCGTGGTTACCTACGACGACTCACGGTTGGCGTTTGCGTCGCGGTTGTGGTGGCTTCTGCGCTACCTGGGGCACGATCGGGTTGCAGTGCTTGATGGCGGTTTTGCAGGCTGGAAGGCAGCAGGCTACCCCGTAACACAGGCTGTTCCCACACCCAAAGCCGGAAATTTTGTGCCGCGATCGCGCCCTGATCTGGTAGCGGATATTGCTGCTGTGAAAGCACGGAAAGCGGAACCTGGAGTCGTCTTGGTTGATTCCCGCGAAGCCGAACGCTACTGGGGTGAACATGAACCCATCGACCCGATCGCCGGACACATCCCCGGAGCCGTCAATTACCCCTGGCAAACCGTGACCGATGCCAACGGCTACGTTCTTCCAGCCGAGGCACAGCGTCAACGATGGCACGACGTAGAATCCGCACAAGAACTGATCGTTTACTGTGGTTCTGGCGTAACTGCCTGCGTGAATCTGCTGTCTCTGGGGCTTGCAGGCATCCAAACAGGCAAACTCTACGCCGGGAGCTGGAGCGACTGGTGCTCGTATCAGAAAGGCTAAAGGATGAAGGATAAAGGCTAAAAGGGGAGGCATGGGGAAGGAAGGCAGAAGGCAGAGGGCAGAAGGCAAGGGAGTTGTAAAGCCCTATGGGCATACCAGAAAGGCTTTTAGTTTTTGGTTTTTAGAAGGAGTCAGGAAGGTCTCATGCACTAACAACTAACAACTAACAACTCCTAAGCTGACCGCTGATCGCTTTCTTCCGACTCAAAACTTTTTATCCTTCATACTTCATCCTTTATCCTTCGAGAGCATATCGATCGCGTCTCCCAACGCTGTCGTCAAGCCTTTGCGTGTCTGCATATGGTTTGCTTGTTCTAGCTTGAGGGCTTGCGAGAGACGATCGCGCTCCGTCAACGCTTCAAGGAGCTTTTGCTGGAGTTCTGCTACCGTTTGCAGCTTTTCTACTTCGGCTCGAATGGTTGCGGGATCAGCCTCTATACCCCCCTCTAAGGGCGACGTTCCCTTAAGCTGCTGGAGTTCTTGCGTCAGGTCGGCGATCGTTTGCCGGGTTCGGGCTACTTCTTGCCGTCGTTGTTGTGCTTCCATTTCGTACAGCCGCTGCCAATTCGCTGCACTGGTATACGCCTGTTCACGGTCTTGCTGGGCATCTGTCAACTGCTGCCGCAACGTTTTAATCTCAGTCAACCACTGGCTTACGTCGTGGGTCATCAGCATTGACTCCTTGTGCAATGGTAGAGAGTGTAACGGACTGGCGGGAGAATTTCTAGCGGGAGGGGGAAGAGAGGGGTGAGGAGTGAGGAGTGAGGGGGCAAGGGGGCAGGGGAGTTGTTGGTTGTTAGTTGTAAAGCCTTCGGCATGGCTTCGCTAGGGTTGTTAGAGAAGAGGGGGAGTAGGGAGTAGGGAGTGGGAAAAGTGTTGCGTTCTACCTTCAGCGGTCAGCCTTTAGCCTTTAGCCTTTAGCCTTTAGTCCTCATCCCTCGTCCCTCATCCCTCCCGATCGCCTCATACCCCTTCTCAACGATCGATCGCCCCCTCAGAAAGCCAAGATTGGCTCCGGGGCAAACCCACTGCAAGGTTTCTGGCTGGAATTGATCCAAAAGTTTTTGCACGCTTTTGAGTTGTCGTTGCCAGTGGAAGGTTTTGGGCGTTTTGAGCGGCAGCAGGTGTCCTTGAGGATTGGGTAGCAAATGACGACCCACAAAGAGAACACCGCCGTAGCTGCTGTGATACAGACAGGAGGAGCCGGGAGAGTGTCCGGGAGTCCAGAGAGCCTGGGTTTGCGGTGTCAGGGTAAAGGTCTGTTCAAACGAGGTAACGGTTAGCCCTGGTAGCAAGTAGGCTTCCTGTTCTTGGACTAAAATCTGGCAGCTAAAGGCTTGCTGAATGGCTTTCGCCTGCCCAATGCCGCCCCGATGGGTAAGAACGAGGGTATGGACACCACCCTGCGCGTGCAAAAAGTCCTGAGTGGTTTCGTTCCAAGCAGGGCAATCTATGAGAATATTGACGGTTTCAACGAGTAGATACGCCGTGCCGCCTAACGTGTCCCGATTGGGTGGGAACGCAAAAATGGCTGCCCGATCGTCCGGCTGGTGCAATAGCAGACGCGGTTGCTTTGTAGAAGCCGTTGTTTGGCTCGCTGATACCCGTGATGGGTTCGGCAAAGCAGATTGAGGATGATCTAAAGACACAGGCAAAGAGGGGCGAAAGAAGCTAAACACAGGCAGAAAGTAGAATCTCAGCGTTTCTCAGCATTTAATTGGATGCATCAGGGTGCAGAACTCCTTTAGGATGGCTATAGATAGCGTGCATTTCGGTCGGTTGGCTTTTAAACTAAATGGGTTCTGGTAGAGGAGTTCGCGGCGCAAAGAGTCTGAAGGTTGGCGAAGAAACGTTGAGCGGCACGTCAGCAAGTATGACTGAGATTGTTATGATGCGTTGTGCCTTACAGTTTTGCCGTCTTCATCTAACCGCTGGCATTGTTTGAGGTCATACGTTCTTCCAGCCCAATGAGGCTAGGCACATGAATCCGTTAATTTTGCTGTTCCTGTTAGGGCTAATCACTTACTTTATCGTGCAGCGTGTGGCGAATGTCACCCGATCGCCCGTCTGGTTGCTCTGGCTAGTGGCGATGGCTCCGGCGATCGTGTCGAGCGGTTGGGTCCTGGCAAAAGGGAAACCTATGCCATCGGAGACTATCCTCATTTTGTCAGCGGTTTGCTTGTTGGTGTACTGGTTTCTCATTCAGCGGAATCGCATTTCACCTCCACCCGTCAATTCCACTGCCGCAGAGGGGCAAGAGCCACCAGCAGAAGTACCGAAAGAGTCTGTAAACCTTCCAGCTACTCCACGCCCGATCGACAAGGCAGAAGAAACCAGCCTGCAAAACTGCTTTCCCTGGTCAGTCTACTACCTGCAAAACGTTGAGTATCGCCCCCAGGCAGTAATTTGTCGTGGGCAACTACGCAGCAAACCAGAGGTTGCCTATCAAACCATTCAGGAGAACGTGGCGGAAGCGTTTGGCGATCGCTTCTACCTGGTATTCCAAGAAGGCACGAACCAGAAACCATTCTTTGTGCTAGTGCCAAACCCACAGGCTCAAGCAGCAGCAGACGCGGCAGTACCCGGTGTCAAGCCCCGCAAAGAAGTTGTTAGCCGTCCGCTTTTGGCGATCGGCTTGTTCATTGCCACGTTTTTTACGACCACTCTGGCGTGGCTAGATTTAGAAAAGAAAGCGGTACAGCTTTCTCCCACAACGCTGGCAACAGGATTGCCCTATGCGTTGGCGCTGATGACCATTTTGGGCATTCATGAGTTGGGGCACTACCTCACGGCGCGTCGCTACAAAATCAAAGCAACGCTGCCTTACTTCATTCCCGTGATTCCGATTCCGCTGTTTCCCTTTGGCACGTTTGGAGCCTTCATTCAAATTCGATCGCCCATTCCCAATCGTCGCGCCTTGTTCGATGTGGGGATTGCAGGTCCGATCGCGGGGTTTGTGGTGGCGCTGCCATTGCTGCTGTGGGGGCTGGCTCACTCAGAGGTTGTGCGGTTACCTGAAAAATTTGAAGTGTTCAACTTTCAAGCACTTGACCCCAGTTTTTCTATCCTACTGGCTCTCTTGAGCAAACTGGCTCTGGGCAATGCGTTAACTGATGGCTTTGGCGTTCATCTGCATCCGGTCGCAGTGGCTGGTGTTTTGGGTCTGGTTGTGACCGCGTTCAATTTGATGCCCGTCGGTCAATTAGATGGTGGGCATATCGTCCATGCCATGTTTGGGCAGCGCGTTGGAGCGGCGATCGGGCAGGTTTCCCGTCTATTACTGCTCACACTCTCACTCGTCCAGCCGCATTTGCTCGTCTGGGCAATCCTCCTGTTCTTAATGCCTGCTACTGATGAACCCGCACTGAATGATGTGACGGAATTAGACGATCGCCGCGACCTGTGGGGCATTTTGGCACTGGGTCTGCTGGTACTGATTATTTTGCCCATGCCAGCGGGGTTGGCAACGCTGTTACGCATTTAGGTTTTAGAAAAAGGCAGAGGGCAGGAGGCAGAAGGATGAGGGATGAGGGATGAGGATGGGGGATGAGGGATGAGGGATGAAGGCTAAAAAGCTGTAGCTTGCTTCCCGCAGGGCTGGCTGAACGCTGAACGCTGAAGGTAGAACGCAACACTTTTCCCACTCTCTACTCCCTACTCCCCTCTTCTCTAAAAACTAACAACCAACAACTAACAACTCCCCATGCTGACAGCTAACCGCTGATAGCTAATCCATCGCGTTTGCTGGAAATTAGAATCGCTAGCGAACGAAGTGGAGTGCAGATGCGGCATAATGGGAGGGTTTTCCATACTTCAAAAACGCTAGCGCCGTGTAACATACCGCCGTCCATCGATCGCGGTAAGCCACTAGACTAAACCCATCCTTACTCCTTCAGCAGATTTCCACCCGCCATGCGAACCCATTACTGCGGTCAACTCCGAGCCGAACACATTGGAGAGACAGTTTCCCTTTGCGGATGGGTCGATCGCCGTCGGGATCATGGCGGCGTGATTTTCGTGGATTTGCGCGATCGCAGTGGCATTGTGCAAATTGTCAGCGATCCCGAACGGACTCCTGGTTCTTATCAGGATGCTGGCGATCTGCGGAACGAGTACGTCGTGCAGATTTCTGGTCGTGTGACCAAGCGTCCTGATGATTCGCTCAATCCTCGTTTAGGCACGGGTGAGGTTGAGATCTACGCCGATCGCATTGAAATTCTCAACGCGGTACGGAAGCAACTGCCCTTTCAGGTGTCTACGGCTGAAACGGAAACCGTGCGAGAAGATCTGCGGTTGCGCTATCGCTATCTTGACCTGCGCCGTGAACGCATGAGCCAGAACTTGCAGCTAAGGCACGCGTTGAACAAAACTATTCGCCGCTACCTCGAAGATGTGGAAGGCTTTACCGAAGTTGAAACACCGATTCTGACGCGATCGACCCCAGAAGGTGCCCGCGATTATCTGGTGCCATCACGGGTGAATGCAGGTGAATGGTACGCGTTGCCCCAATCGCCTCAGTTGTTCAAGCAATTGCTCATGGTGGCGGGGTGCGATCGCTACTACCAGATCGCCCGTTGCTTTCGGGATGAGGACTTGAGAGCCGATCGACAGCCCGAATTTACTCAACTCGACATGGAAATGAGCTTCATGTCGCAAGAAGAAATTCTCAACCTCAATGAAGGCTTGGTCTGCCATCTGCTCAAGACCCTTAAAGGCATCGAGATTGCCCGTCCGTTTCCACGCCTCACCTATGCCGAAGCAATGGATCGCTACGGTTCCGACAAGCCCGATACCCGGTTTGCTCTCGAACTGGTAGATGTTTCCGATGTCGTGAAAGACTCTAACTTCAAGGTGTTTGCCGATTCAGTCTCGAAGGGCGGGATCGTCAAAATTCTGCCCATTCCTGGGGGCAACGATTTGATTTCTAACGTGCGGATCAAGCCCGGTGGCGATTTGTTTAAAGAAGCGGCTGAAGCAGGTGCAAGAGGTTTGGCGTACATTCGCGTGCGCGACGATGGCGAAATCGACACGATCGGAGCCATCAAAGACAACCTCACCGAGGCGCAAAAGCAGGAAATTCTGACCCGTACAGGCGCAAAAGCGGGACATCTGCTGCTGTTCGGTGCAGGTGACACGGCGACGGTCAATAAAACGCTCGATCGCCTGCGTCAGGTCGTCGGTCGTGAGCTGAATCTCATCGATCCCAACAAAATCAACCTTTTGTGGGTGACGGACTTCCCCATGTTTGAGTGGAACGCTGACGAAAAGCGGTTGGAAGCCCTGCACCATCCCTTCACGGCACCCAATCTGGATGATCTCGTTGACTTAAAAACCGCTCGTGCCCAGGCATACGATCTCGTCTACAACGGTTTTGAAGTCGGTGGCGGCAGCGTGCGGATTCATCAACCCGATATTCAGGCACAGGTGTTTGAACTCATTGGGCTGTCGGAAGAAGAAGCGCAAAACAAGTTCGGCTTTTTGCTGGAAGCCTTTGAGTATGGTGCCCCACCCCACGGCGGCATCGCCTACGGACTCGATCGCTGGGCAATGCTGCTCACAGGCGAAGAATCGATTCGGGATGCGATCGCCTTCCCCAAAACGCAGCAGGCTCGTTGTTTGTTAACAGGCGCACCCTCCAGCGTCGATGGCAAGCAACTGAAAGAACTCCACGTTGCCTCCACGCAAAAACCGAAGCCAGCATCCCAAAGTTGATGACTGGCTAGCGGTTTACGTAGGGGCGGCGATGGTTACACCTGGGAGTACGAGAGCGATCGCTAATGACTGGTGGCGATCGTCGTGCTAGAACTTACGCCATCAGCCATTTTGGTGCCACGTAACGAAGCATGACTGAGATTGGCATCGCTCATGATAGCCTCGCTCAAATCAGCATTCGTGAGATTTGCTTTTGTGAGGTTTGTTTCGGTCAAATTTGCTCCAACCACGATCGCATCCGTGAGGTTTGCAAAGCTTAAATTGGTGCGCGTCAAATTTGCTTTTGTTAAGTTCGCACCGCTGAAATTCGCACCGCTTAAATTCAAATTTCTAAGGTTTGCTGCCATGAGATTGAGATTTCTAAAATCTCGTTGTCCTGCGGAGTAGCGACTCATAAGTTCTTTTGTATTCATGGGGTTTTTGAGGGTAAGAGGTGGCATAACAAAAAGTCAACGCTGAGTGCGCAGTCGATACGTGAGTACAGAGACATCCCCGGTGGGAACAAAATACGTTTCAATGTGATTCTGGTCTTTGAGCCGTTGCAAAGCGTGCACCAAACGTGGATAGCTTTTACCCGTCAGGTCAAAGAGTTGACCACGGTTTTTATCGCCTTGCTGAAGTGCCTCTAAAATGACGCGATCGATCGGGGCTGTCGAGGTTTCAGTAGTCATTGGCGGAATCCTCGCTTCACTTGTTTATGTTTGGCGAGTGCTTTGCGCTTCCGTTTTTCGATCGGCGTTTCAAAGTGTCGATGCTTACGCATGTCTGGAAAAATGCCTGCTTTGGAAACAGCACGCTTAAAACGACGCAAAATTGAATCGATGCCTTCGCTTTCTCCAGGAATGATTTGAGCCATCCGACCTCTTTGAACAGGGTTAAAGACACAGTTGAATGGGCGATGCTACGGCGCTACGCCTCAGCAAAAAAGGCAGACCCTTGCCTGCCTTTAAGACTCTAGGGCGCGTCATCAATTCAGCTCCGAAACCTTGCGCTATCAGCATGATTGCGCCCGCCCTAGCACACCAAGATAGGGGCTGAAACCCTTGCTGAAGGTGATGTGTAGTCGTAATTGATGACATCCCCTAGAGTGAATGCTTTTGGCTCAAAACTTAGTAAGATCAAAACGTTAGTAAGATCGAGAGGAACGATTGTTGTTTGACCAGTTTCCTCCAGAGGAGCCACGTTCTTCGCGTGGTCTTGCTTTATTAACTTTCAGATCACGACCCATCCATTCAGCGCCATCAAGGGCTTCGATCGCGGCTGATTCTTCGGTTTCTGTACCCATTTCAACAAAGGCAAAGCCCCGCAGACGACCCGTTTCTCGGTCTGTCGGCAGTTGCACACGTTTAACCTCGCCATACTCGGCGAACGCCTTGCTGAGATCATCTTGAGTGACCTCGTAAGACAAATTGCCAACGTAAATGGACATAAGAAAGCTCCCGAATCAAAAAAGTGGAGAGTTAGATCCGGAGAGACGCTTGTAAAACGAATTACACAGCCGAAAATAATCCTTACCTGCAAGCCTAGCACAAGATTCCGTAAAGACGCGGATGCCAGCCGATGCCCCTTGCGCTTACATACAATAACTTGCATACAGTCATTCAGAGACGATGCCTTTTGGTTTGGCAGAATCGCCATTGTTTTGCGTAGCGGTGCGATCGCGTTAGATCTGCCCACAGTCTGCTGCCCATATTCTGCTTAGCAGAGAGGACGACATCAGTTACTGGTTAACCGTGCAGAAGGGTACGTGGCAAGCCCTATGATAGGTTTGTTGCAGCCATCGTCTTGAAGTAGGTCGTGTGAGCGCTGCGCCTATGGTTGAGCGATGTCCGCTTCGGTCTGGATAGGGCGATCGCCGCCTCGAAAGACAAGCACCTCAGTAAATATTTTTCCACCATCATAATTTATACTTTGTTAAAGAGTGCCATTGAACAATATTTAAAGTGAAATCTTTCTTGACGGCTCAAATACGGTTGTAAACTCGTCTAAGGCTTTGCGGATGGCTACACCTAAAGCGATAGCGTTGAATCATTTTCTGTTTATGGATCGGTGAAATGATTGGGCTTCAAGCATTGCCTCAGAGACTACAAGTCGTTAAATCGTTCTTCGACTAAGATGCTTCATCTAGAATGAATGCTTGTGAAATAACTTGGCACTCACGTAAGACTTGGCACTCAGCAAGAGTACAGTCGATTGACAGGCAACGGGTCAATTAACCTTTGTTAATGCATTTTTTCGATAGGAGCGTTTGCTTGACTACCTTGCTGCATCCAACGGCGACGATTCATCCCCATGCTGAATTGCATCCTACTGTGCAAGTCGGTGCCCATGCGGTGATTGGGGCGAAAGTGAAAATAGGGCCTGAAACGATCATTGGACCAAATGTGGTGTTGGATGGTTGGACTGAAATTGGCGCACGCAATCAGATTTTTCCAGGGGCGGCGATCGGAGTAGAGGCACAAGATCCGACTACCACTGGCGCTCACAGTCTGGTCAAAATTGGCGATGACAACCAGATTCGAGAATACGTCACAATTAGCCGTTCCAATCAGGCAGATGATGTCACGATCATTGGCGATCGCAATTTGTTGATGGCGTATATTCATGTGGCGCAGGGATGCCTTATCGAGAATCATGTGGTAATTGCCAATGCGGTCATTCTGGGTGAGCATGTGCATGTTGAATCGCGGGCATTTATTAGCGGTATCGGCGAAATTCACCCCTTTGTCCATGTCGGACGGTTGGTGATGGTGGCATTTATGCATCAAATTACCCGCGATATACCGCCCTATATGTTGGTAGAAGGACAACCGGCACGAGTGCGATCGCTCAATCGGGTGGGACTCAAACGCGCAGGTCTGGCAACCGAACAAGAAGGACAGGTGATTCAAACCTTAAGGTCAGCCTTTCGCTTGCTGTACCGATCGGGCTTCTCGCTAGAACAGTCCCTAGAAAAAATCGATTCGCTGCCCGACAATGAGCATTTAGTTCATCTGAGGCAATTTTTGCGGCGATCGCAAGTCGAGGGACGGCGTGGATTGACTCCTGGCAAAGGTACGGACAAGCTTGAAGTGTAAGCTGGCAATGCGATATACCTGAATTTGCAACGCGGCTGAAGTTACAACGCGACTGAGAGCAAAGCGATGTCTGACCACTGCTGTCAAAAAAAATCCGGTGAACTAGAGAAGCTCTCTAAGCAGCAAAGCAACGTTCTGTGGATTGTACTTGGCATTAACGCCGTCATGTTTGGTGTGGAGTTGCTTGGAGGAATCTGGTCAAACTCCTTAGCGTTGACGGGTGACTCGCTGGATATGTTGGGCGATGCGATCGCCTATGGTAGCAGCCTATACGTTATCAATATGGGCAGCAAGGCTCAGGCTCGTTCTGCCATGCTTAAAGGCGGCATCATGTTTGTATCGGCAGTTGTCGTTTTTGCAAGGGCTGCGTACCAGTTGGCTTTGAACACACCACCAGAGCTGAAGGTGATGAGTGGCATTGGGATGATGGCGCTTTGTGCAAACCTGGTTTGCCTGTACCTCCTCACCCGCCATCGCAACGGCAATATTAATATGTCCTCGGTGTGGCTCTGCTCCCGCAACGATATCATTGCCAATACATCTGTTTTGGGTGCAGCAGGGCTGGTTTATCTCACACAGTCTCCCTTGCCTGACATTGCTGTTGGCATTTTTCTTGCTGTTGTTTTTGCCAGGTCAGCAAGCTTCGTGCTGTCTCAATCCTTCCGGCAGTTGAAGCAGGTGTAACCGAGTCCTGAACCGGACTGTCCACATCCATTACAACGCCTGAGCGATCGTGCAGCGCGATGGTTTGACATTCGTAGTGGACGCGATCGCGCCTTTAAACCTGATCGGGATCAATACCAGCAGCTCTCAACCGTTCTGCTAATCGCTCTGCGCGTTGCCGTTCTTGTTCTGCCCGTTGCCGTTCTTGCTCAGCCCGTGCGTCTGCTTGTTGAAGCTGTTGGGCGGTGTCTGAATAGGAGGTGAAAGATACGCCGTCGGGTCGTAGAAGGCGCAGCACAGCACCAGAGGTATCAAACCGGATGCCAAGACGCGGACTGACCCAATCAGCGATTGGATCGATGATATCTAGCCCGTTTTCATTGCGGAGCCAACCGCTCAAATCGTTGCGATCGGGATCGTACAGGTAATATTCCTCCACTCCATAGCGGCTATAGAAGACCAGCTTTTTATCCATTTCGGTGCGCGTGTTGCTTGGAGAAAGAAGCTCGAACACAACTTGCGGTGCAATCTGATCTTCACGCCACTGCTGGTAAGAGCCGCGATCGCCTTTCGGTCTACCAAAAATCACCATCACATCGGGAGCCGTACACAGGGTGTTGTTGCCTTCTACGGGATACCAGAGCAAATCACCCGCGACAAACACATTAGCATCGTCCGCAAACAGCCACTCTAGATTCTGCTGAATGACGACAATCCAGCGAAACTGCTTGGTGTTGTCTGCCATCGGCTTACCGTCGCTTTCGGGGTAGATAATCGGTAACGCTTCGGTGGTTTGAAGTTGAGGAACCATAACGCTGGCGATCGACACGCTGAATTTGAGTAGAGCCGTTACTTTGAATTTAACCTACCATCACAAATCCGTCTGTTTGCGGGGGGCTAGAAATGTTGTTCACGCCTTCTGTAGGGACGCTGGTTGACTGACAAATCTTTTAGCGAGTACTTGAACCCGCCCTGCACTAAAGTGCGGGCTGATGGAAGGAAGTCATCTAAAGAGGACTAGGAGCGTCTTACAACCCGTTTCAACGGGTTTCGCACCATTAGCCCGGATTTTAATCACGGGCGGGTGAGCAACGAAGTGACCAACCTGTTAAGACTTTTTTCAGTCGATCAGGTAGGGACGTTACATGCTCTACGGATCGCGGACGCACGTTGGAAACGCTATCTGTTTGCTGAAGCGCCGCCAACATTTAACGATGGGCATGGACAAAAACAATTGTACTATACCAGTGAACCGTTTGGTTAACCAGGCGATCGAACGCTGCCTGAACTTTTGTCATCTCTGCTGGAGAAAGTTGATGGGAGAGATGCATGGCGTAGGTTGGTTGGGCACGATCAGTCGCAAACCAGCGATCAATCAGTGCGGCGGTGATCAGCGTGTCTGTAGACAGCGGTTCAACCTGAAGTTCAACCTTGAAGCCAACTCCTTCAAACATAGTTTGTAGATCGGATGCATCCCAATTCACCATTGGGTCGTCCGGCTGGGCGTAGATGGCTTCTTCTGCCTGTACCAGCTTTTTGTAGAGTTTGGTTGTGAGCCACGTTGGATCAAGCAGTTGGGAGAGACGTTGTGCCTGACGGGGAATGCCTTCTGCCAGGGTAATCGAGCCTGTCGGTTGGAGCCAGGGAAGGAGCGATCGCACGATACTTGCCTTATCAACTTCTCGCGTGAGGACGTTGCGCCCGATGATGTGGTCAAACCGGAGATCGGTCGCCTGCGCTTTGAGAACAGTGGGTAAGTCTGTGAGCGTGGCTTGCAGGACGATCGGGCGGGCAAGTTCGGGTAGAGCGATTGCTTGTTGCGCGATCGCGTCGGCATCGGTGATGGTGCGAACACAGGCAACGACGCTACCTTCGGGCACCTGACGGATGGCTTCCCAGGTGAGCAAGCCACTGCCAGCGTTGAGATCCAGCATGACATGGTGGCGTTGAGGTGAGGCAAGGGCAAAAAGGCGATCGCGCACCGCTCCCAGGCGTTCTCCTGCTTGTCCCAACGTGCGCTGGAGCCAGCGTTCCTGGGCGGCATCGATCGCGCCAAACGTCAACGCGTCTGATCCTGCCGTATCGTCTACGAGTGCTGCCAGTTGTGCTTCGCGCTGTCGTGCCACCTGGGTCTGAATCGCGGCTTCAAAGCCCTGATCCGAGGGTTGGTAAAAGACCTGACCTTGCAGGCTGGTGGGCAAATACTGCTGAGCCACCCAATGATCGCGGTAGGCGTGGGGGTAGAGATAGCCTGACCCATGCCCAAAGCCTTTCTTATCCCGATTAGCATCTTTGAGGGGATTCGGGATATCGCCTTCGCGCTCATGTTCCACCGTCGCTAAAGCATCGAAAAAGCCCATGACGCTGTTAGATTTGGGAGCCGTTGCCAGGTACAGCGTGGCGTGAGCGAGGGGATAGCGACCTTCGGGCAACCCGACCCGATCGAAGGTTTCCGCACAGGCATGGACGATCGCAATCGCCTGAGGGTCTGCCATGCCCACATCTTCTCCTGCGAGAATGAGCAACCGACGAAAGATGAACCGGGGATCTTCGCCCGCGTAGACCATCCGTGCCAGCCAGTAGAGCGCCGCATCGGGATCAGACCCACGCACACTTTTGATAAAGGCGCTGATGGTGTCAAAGTGGGCATCTCCTTCTTTGTCGTACAGCACAGCACGACGCTGAATGGATTCTTCCGCGACCGATAGCGTGATATGGATGCGGTTTGCTTCATCGGGTGGTGTGGTTTCGACTGCCAGCTCCAACGCGTTTAACAGTGCACGGGCATCGCCGTTTGCCACATTCACCAGATGATCGATCGCCGCTTCGTCCAACTGCACGTTGAGCTTACCGTAGCCGCGATCGGGGTCTTCTAATGCCTGCTGCACTACCTGTCGCAAGTCCTGCTCATCCAATGGCTTGAGTTGGAAGAGGCGCGATCGGCTCACCAGCGCTTTATTCACTTCAAAGTAGGGATTTTCGGTCGTCGCTCCAATGAGAATAACCGTGCCGTTTTCCACCCAGGGCAATAGTGCATCCTGCTGCGCCTTATTGAACCGATGCACTTCGTCTACAAACAGAATGGTGCGCTGCCCGTACATCCCACGCTTATCCTGAGCAGCGGCAATCGCTTCCCGAATTTCCTTCACTCCCGACAGCACGGCGTTAATGGCAATAAAATGTGCCTGCGTCGTGTTGGCAATAATCCGCGCCAGAGTCGTTTTTCCCGTTCCCGGTGGTCCGTAGAAGATGAGTGAGGAAAGCTGGTCTGCCTGAATTGCTCGTCGCAGTAAACGCCCGGGTCCGACGATCGCATCCTGCCCCACAAACTCATCCAACGTGCGGGGACGCAACCGTGCGGCTAACGGTGCTTCTGCCTCCGTTACGTCTAGACGATGCTGCTGAAACAGATCCATACAACTTCTCTCAGATCTACGGCTTCTCCAACAAGTCGAGATCTTGATCGTAGTTGAAAGCGTAGACCTCCGATTTCTTGGAGAAATCGGAGGTCTTTATGCACAGGCTACGCTGCTAATTTCTGTAACCCAATTCTCGCCGCTTCTGCGACCTGTGAATGGCTATCCTTTTCCAGATACTTCAACGCAGAAATGCTCTTGGGTGAGGGCAAATTACCCAGCGCTTCGGCAAGGCGTTGACGCACCAGCCAGTCTTCTGCTTGAGCAAACCGCAAGATGTGATCCACTGCGTCGATCGCCTTGATTTCGCCCAACGCCGCGATCGCCGCTTGATGCAACATCACTTCATTGCTGTCGAGTGCCTGAATCAACGCATCATACGCACGCGGATCTTTTAGGTTGCCCAGCGAGACGGCAGCACTGAACCTCACCAGCCAATCGGTGTCTTCGTAAAAGGCTCTGACAAGGGGTTCTAGCGCTCTGGGATCTTCCAGGTAGCCCAACGCTCCAGCGGCATCGGCTCGAATGCCATAATCTGGTTCATTGGTGAGAATATCCAGCAACAGAGGGTAACATTCGTCTGTTTGCTTGAGTCCCAGTGCGAAAACCGCCATCGATCGCACCTGAAGGCTCTCATCGTTCAGCACTTTTTTGATGAGCGGCACTGCCTCTTCAGCAGAGACTTCGCGCAGAGACACCAGCCCCAACATGCGATCCTTCATGCTTTCGCTTTCTAGCTGGACAGAAATTTGGTTTAGGTTTACAGGATTCACGTTACGAAACTTTATATTTTAGTGTCCTCATTGTAATCCTTTCTGCGAGGTTGCCCAGGTAGGGAGAACCGTTCAGGAGTAACTCAGGCTCCACCGCACATATGCTGAGAGTCAGGTAGTTTGACGGTTTGGCGAGTGCGGTAGTTGAAAAGGCTGTAGAACCGCCCACGATCGTCCCCAGGAGGGCAATTGCTGGGAATGGAGAGCAAACACAGCTTGACCTTTTCGCCCACTTTAGACTGTTTGAGTGCGGCAATCTCATCGTAGGAGACAAGATAAACGCCGTTGGTGAGACTGGCACCTGTACCACTGCCCTCGATCGGGGTTCCGGTCGTGCCATCAACTAACCGGGTACCCACTTCCTTAATAAAGGTATCCGCGCATTTGCCAACTTGAGTCGGGGGTGGCGCACTCAGCACCGGCAGAGATGGTATGAGACTACCAGAAAGCGCGATCAGAACGGTACTGAGTGTAAATCTTAGCTTCTTCATGGTACGACCTCCAGGTTTGAGTACAGAGCAACGCTGATTGGCATCGTGAGGACGTGGCGGCTTTTAACGATCGTCCAAAGTGCTATGCCAGCGCTTGTTGGCTATTACGGGACTTCACGTCTGCTTGCTGCCGTACCGGAATCTCCAGCACAAACTCAGCACCTTGTCCGGGAGCAGAGATGCACTTCAAACTGCCGTGATGCTTTTCGACAATGATCTGATAGCTGATGGATAGCCCTAACCCCGTTCCTTTGCCGATCGGCTTGGTGGTAAAAAACGGATCAAACAGCTTGGCAGAATGCTCTGGAGCGATGCCGGGACCGTTATCGCGGATGCGAATGATGACGGAAGAAGGTGAGGAGTGAGGAGTGAGGAGTGAGGGGTATTGATTCGTTAACTCCTCTCCCCTCTCCCCTCTCCCCTCTCCCTTAACTGTTTCCGTTTGAATGGTAATTGTCGCCGGATTTGCGATCGCATCCGCGTTCGTTCTACCCTCGTTATATTTCTCCAGCGCGTCGATCGCGTTGCTCAAAATATTCATAAAGACCTGATTGAGCTGTCCGGCATAGCATTCGACTGGGGGCAAATCGCCGTATTGTTTGACGACCTCGATCGCGGGATGACTGGGGCTTGGTTTCAAGCGGTTTTGCAGAATGAGTAGCGTACTGTCGATGCCATCGTGAATCTTGACGCGCTTCATGTCCGATTCATCCAGGCGCGAAAAGTTACGCAGCGAGAGGACAATCTCCCGAATGCGATCGGCTCCCATGCTCATCGAATCCAGCATCTTCTCCAAATCCTGAACCAAAAAGTCGAGGTCGATGTCTTCGCGATAGGCGCGAATTTCGGGGTCAAGAGCGGCATACCGTTGCTCGTACATCTGAATCAATGTCAGCAAATCTTTGGTGTAATTTGCCGCATGGGGCAGGTTGCCGTAAATAAAATTGATCGGGTTGTTAATTTCGTGGGCAACGCCTGCCACCAATTGCCCCAGGCTCGACATTTTCTCGGTTTGAATTAACTGCGCCTGCGTTTGTTGCAACGCGTGAAATGCCTGCGCTGACTTCAACATTTCTTGCCGCAGTTTGCGTTCATTCACCGTCACCTGTCCCAGCAGGGCATAAAACGAAATGGTCAGCCGCCCCAACTCATCCTCACGGCTCATGAGTTCTTCGCTTTTGGCACTGGTTTCGGCTAAACGGTTGCACTCGTCCATGATGGGCTGCAAGCGCTGGTTTAGCCGTTTGACAAACATTGCCACCACCAGCCCCAGCACGATCGACACACCAATGATGGACCCCAACGCACCGATCGCCGTAAAGCGCACCACGGGACCTAACACCACTGCCTCAGGCACCACCGCCATCAGTACCCAATCGTTATTGGGAATCCGCTGATACGCCCAGTATTCGCGCTTGCCCTGGGCATCTTGCCACTGCGTCACGCCACTATCGGTGCCTGCTTTGAGTTCAGTTTGAATGTGCTGCCACAGTCCGTCGTAGTTATTCAGGCTGGGAAACTGTTTGAGGATTGTAATGTTTTTAGTATCGCTGGGGTAGACCAGTTGCGGATCGGGCGGATAGGCGATTAAACCACCTTTTGCGCTGACCAGCATGAAATAGCCTGCATCGCGCATGACCTGAATCGACAGCTTTTTGCTGAGAAAGCCCAACTCTAAATCCTGACTTAGTACCCCAAGTAGCTGTTTCTTGTTGTTGTAGAACGGCATTGAGTAGGCGGTGCTGACGAGAACCTGGGGTGGCTTCAGCGTGTCTTCCAGGTAGGGCACTGGTTCTAACCAAATGGGCTTCCCTGCGGCGATCGGCTGCTTAAAGTAGTTTTCCTGAAAGTTGCTTTGCGAGGCTTCTCCCCCCTGTGCTTCAATCACGCCCGTTTGGGGATTGCGTACTGCATAGGGATAGGCAAACCGCCGCGATGGCAGAATGAGCCGACTGTTTGGCGGTTGCCCAAAGCCTAAACCCGTGCCAAGAGGAGAGGTCGCCAGCGATCGATCGAGCAAATTGACATAGACTTGCTCGCGCTTTTCACCCGCTTCGTAGAGGGTTTTGATCGCATCGGCAACTAGCCTGGTAGAGGCTTCAAAGGTGTTGAAATCGCCGTCCAGGTTTTCGGCTTTGACCTGAAGGCTCGATCGCAGTTCTGCTTCTGACTGTTTCGCCAGTTCCCAGTAGGTGAGAAACGCGGTGCCAATTAATCCAACCAGCGAGCCGCCCACTACCGACAAGAAAAGCCGCGACCCCACAGAGCGCATGAGGGATAAGCGTTGGGGCTTGGGGGGAGCAGAGTCCGAGGCAAGGGGCTGCATAGAGATTCTCCTGGACTCTAGCGGTAGGGGCTGCGCTAAAACGATGAAATCAATGAAACGGGTTCGATCGGTCAAGCCTGCCCGTCAATAAAACAGGCAATGACATCAGCTAACAGCTTTTAAGGTTGCGCCGCGATCGTAGTAACACGCCAGAATTGAGTCCATTTTCGCGTCTCCGGCTGCGATCGCAGCCACCTTCGTCATAAATTTATGGTCGATCAGGTGTTTTAACGGTTGCTCAACCGCATTAAAAAGACGCATGGCATCAGCCGCCTGACGATCCCATTCTGGATAGAAATGCAGCAGATCGTCGGGCATGACTTTGGTACGAACGGTTCCCGGCTCTGGAAAGCAGTAAAACGGTTTATCTAAATTAAAGTACCCGTAGTCATCGGTTAATTCATCGCCGGGACGAATATCACGCGCAGCCAGCTCAAACTTGTAAGGAGTGGCAATACAGCTCGAATGAAAGCTGTGGTTCACGTATCGACCAATATCGCCGCACAGAATATAAAATCCCTGTTCATCCCGATAGCTGTATTTGAGAAAGCTTCGACGCGCCACAGAATCGAGGGTTGCAAGATAGGATTCATCAAACGCCCGATCGCGTTCATCCAAAATCCATGTAATCGTGCCTTTTGGAATCAAGTGAGTGGCAAAAACACCGTACCCGATCGCAGCATTAATAAAGCGAACCTCTGTATGCGGATGCATCATTGCAGTAGAAAACCCTTCAATTTGGAAACGTAGAGCCATTGGCTGGGCACTAAACAACTCAAAAAGCAAAATGCCGTTTGCCTTCGCCGTTGGTGTGTTGCTTTCAAGCAAGCACTACTCTAAGTTTGCCCAAAATACTCTAACCGCTGCTTGAAGCGCCTGACAGTTTCACGGCTAGAAAGACTGCAAGTCTACCCCAAATGCCTCAGAGGGTTCAAAGGTAATTCTACGGAACGCCATGAAATGCACCCAGTTTTTCAGTTCTTTGCATGAAACCACCCTGCCTTTGCAACCTTTATTCTTGAAATTGCTCTGAAAATGCGGTTGTTCACACCCTACACCCCACACCCTTTTCATTCCTTGGGGTGCTAAAGCTTAGGGCGCGTCATCAACTTAACTCCGAGACCTTTGGTATCAGCATGGTCGCGCCTGCCCTCACACAAGGCTAGGGGCTGTAACCCTTGCTGCGATTAGTGTGTAGTCGCAATTGATGACAGCCCCTAGCATGGACGATTGGTATGACTTCTTCTAACGTTATTGACTCATGCCATAACTTCAACTTCTAGCTCCTGCCCTTCTAATGCTCTCTGCTTGCCACTCTCAACTCCATCACCACTCGAAAGCCAATGTCATACAAATGCGTCTCTGAGTTGAGCTTACTGCGAGCGGCAGAGCGACAGGCTCTGGGTCCACTGTTCCAGGAGCCGCCGCGCAGCACTCGTTGGTCAGTTGTTGCGTTCTCGACCCAGGCAGTGCCATCGTTTGGCGCACCGTTGTAGCTGTCATGCCAATGATCGACGCACCATTCGCGTACCAGCCCATGCATGTCATACAGACCAAACGCGTTAGTGATCGCAAAGCTGCCAACTGCGGTGGTCTCGCGGCGATCGCGCCCGGTTGACCCTTTGCCGTAAGAGCCTTTGCTGCACACTCTGCCTTCGTATTCCCAATCGATGCCAGAATAGTTGGCGAGGTCTGTTGTAATGGTTTCACCACACCAAAATGGAGTGGTCGTCCCTGCTCGACAGGCATACTCCCATTCTGCTTCACTGGGTAGGCGATAGAATTGACCTGTATGGGCAGAGAGTCGATTGCAGAACTCGATCGCGTCGTGCCACGATACCTGCTCGACTGGGCGATCAGCTTCTGTAAAGCAAGAGATTTTGGGCGATAACGGCTGGTTTACTTGTGGTAAGGCTGCTACAGCACGCCACTGTGCCTGCGTCACCGGATATTTGCCCATCCAGAACGGCGCGATCGTGACTGGATGCTGCGGACTCTGGTACGGATGCCAGCCTTCCTCGGTGGATGGCGCACCCATCACAAACGTACCACCCGGAATAGCCACCAACTCCAACGTTGCGTTACTGCCTAACGTATCTGTTCGACAAGAAGCCATTTGACGGCGCTGCTCGTAGATTTGCCCATACGGATCAAGAGTCAGCGTGTCAAATTCAAAGACGGACGCATCAATCATAAAGAGTCACGATCGCAGGAATCAACAACACCTCATCAGGCGGGTAATGGTGCCCAAAAGAACATTACCAGATACCGCGATGCGTCAACCGCTCGGCAGAAGATTAGAGGGTCTTGAGTTGAGGGGTTGGTTAAACGGCAAGTCGTGATACTGTTCTCCGCCTGCACGATAGACCTGTGTACACGCAAAGATCTCTTTGGGTTTGGTTGCTGTTGTCGTAGAGCTTTAGCTGAGTACGGGTGCCTGTACCAGATCTTCAAAGGTGGTTTGGCGTTCACGATCGAGGTCCTGTATCCGCTGTTCTTCGGCACAGATTTTCTTATAGTAAAACTGCCCCAGTTCCGGTGCCGTGGCGCAATCGGTCTTTTCCCAAAGGGAGATAAAATGGCGGCGGCGTTTTTCGCACATCACTTTTTCCATAGAGGCAACGGCTGAGCGGATGACGAGCGCTGATCGCAGCACGTCAAGATTTCCCGTTTCGTCAAGCTGAAACAGCGCGTAAATTTTGCTCATGTCGCTGGGGAAATCGGTGCAGCGGTCTTGTAGCAACGACATTAAATCAAGGGAGGGATTCGCTTCGACATCAAAGCCTTCATCTTTCAATGCGAGAATTTGTCGCCACAAAAAACGGTGGTGGGACAGGCTGAATTCCAGATCGCGGGCTTCCAGGGCTGCCACGATCGCCGCACGATGGAGTGGTTTATGCAGGTAAAGACGGAGCAGTTGCCCTTCCGATTCTTCCAGCAAATCGCGTTCGCTGCTGGTCTGCCATTTTTGCGATCGCCCGTGCCACCGTTCCCCGCGCACTTGCACCCGCAGGTCGTCCTCCAGTTGCCGCACCAGACGACTGTTGCCCTGTCCCAGCAGTTCGGCACATTTTTGAATGTAGTGAGTGCGGAGCATAGAGTTAGGGAGATTGCCCAACAGCTTGACGATCGCCTGCACGCTCTGCTGAAACTGGTCTGCCTGATTGAGATCGTGCCCTGCGATCGCCTGCTGGATCTGCCAGTCGAGCCAGAGCGGAGACTCGTTCAAGAGCTGCTGGTAGTCGGCTGGCGTATTGGATTGGAGAAATTCGTCGGGATCTTTGCCGGTGGGAATGTTGAGAATGCGAAGCTGCACTTCGCCCTGGTATGCCAGCGCCGCCACTTCACCGATCGCTCGTTCGGCGGCTTGAGTGCCTGCACGATCGGCATCAAAGTTAAACACAATGCGCTTAGATTCGGTGTAGCGGAGGAGTTGACGCACCTGAGCAAGGCTCAATGCCGTACCCATTGATGCCACGACATTGCTGATGCCTGCACTGTGAAGCGCGATGACATCAAAGTAGCCTTCGACGACCACTGCCTGATCCTGCTTGGCGATCGCCGCTCGTGCTTTGTCCAGCGCAAACAGAATGTTGCCTTTGTCGAATAGCTCAGTTTCGGGTGAGTTGAGATATTTGGGCTGCTCGTCGCCCAGCGAGCGCCCCCCAAAGCCCACGACGCGCCCTTGCAAATCATGGATGGGAATCATGAGACGATCGCGGAACCGATCGTAGTAACTTCCGGTTGCACCCTTGCGTGGCACAATCAGCCCTGCTCGCTCTACCAGTTCGACGGGATAGTGCTTCTGCTCCACCAGATAGCCAAACAACGTTTCCCACCCAGCAGGCGCGTAGCCCAGTTGAAACTGTTGGATTGTAGTAGCGCTGAGTTTTCGTTGGGCAGTCAGGTACTCTGAGGCAGCTTTGCCCTGGGGCTGGTTCAGCGCGTGTTCAAAGAACCGTGCCGTCAGCGCGAGAATTTCGTGCAACTGCTCCCGCACGGAAATCTGCCGCTGGAGTTCCTGCCGCTGCTCTGGCTCTAGCGTTTGCACCGAGACCTGATAGCGCTTTGCCAGATCCAGCACCACTTCGCTGAACGATCGCTTGCCCAACTCCATCATGAACTTGATCGCATTTCCACCCGCACCGCAGCTAAAGCAATAGTAAAACTGCTTGCTGGGGCTGACCGTAAAGCTAGGTGATTTGTCGTCGTGAAAGGGACACAAGCCCGTAAAGTCTTTGCCCAATTTGCGCAACACCACATGCTCAGACACAACATCAACGATGTCTGCCCGCTGTCGCACTTGTTCGATCGTGTCGGGGTGGAGACGGGGGATGTCCATTTGGGTAGGGAGCAGGGAATGGGGAAAATAAAGTCTACTTATTGTCGCAAATTTGGCTGAGAATCGCTCAGAAATCGACTTGCTTGTTGGCAACAAACTGCTTCGAGCTTTGAGGTCGATAGTTTGTAGGTCTGAATTCCCCAGTTTGAGTAAAAAGCTCGCTCCATCTCGTCATGTCTGCTTCACCTGGTTCTGCCACTTCTAAAAAGCCCCCGCTTGTTTATGAAGCAGGGGCTCGTCAACTAGGGGCTGCCATCAATTACTGCTACACATTGCTTGCAGCAAGGGTTCCAGCCCCTAGCTTGGTGTGTGGGGACGGGCGTGACACTGCTGATATTGCAAGGTTTCGGAGCTAATTGATGACACGCCCTAGAGCGTCATAACCAGTAAGGCGATCGCAATGAGACGAAGCGCTTAAGCGTCGGGAAGCTGCTTGCTAGCATAAGCATCCAGGCTGACGTAAGCAGGAACACGGGTGCTGTAGTCGATCGCAGTCCCCGTTACCGCTTCTGATAAGGCTTCAAACGATTCCGATCGCCAGTTGCGCTCATGGATGGGCTTGGACTGTTCACCCCGGAAATACGCCTGCGTTCCCAGAACGGCGACCGCAACCCAACCCACGACAAATAAGGCAGCTAAGATAAGCATAGAACTCTCCGTAAACTTTTGTTTCGTCTTTATGTAAATAAATGTAACAAAATATTACTAAACTTGCAATATTTGAAGCGGATCGGTTAACCGATCCGCTCAGCCAGTGCATGGCAAAGAGGGTTAGTTTGCGTTGTCTCGATGCCACACGGGTTTTGGAGCGTCGGTGTGTGCCAGGAGATTGCCTTGAGAAATCACATAACGAACGGTGGCGCGACGGCGAAGGGCATCGTAGCGATCGTGGGCATCCAGCACAATCACGTTCGCGGGTTTGCCGACTTCAACACCGTAGCGATCGCTCACATTCAGCGTCTTAGCACCATGCCACGTCACCATGTCGTAGCAGGCATCGATTTCAGCCGTACCCGTCATCTGGCAGACGTGGAGACCCATCGAAGCAACGTCCAGCATGTTACCCGTGCCCATTGAATACCACGGATCTTGGATGCAGTCATGCCCAAAGCTGACATTCATCCCTTGCTGCCAAAGTTCCTTCACACGGGTTACACCACGCCGTTTGGGATACGTATCGGTGCGTCCCTGAAGGGTGATGTTGATCAGAGGGTTGGCAATAAAGTTAAGCTCTGTGCGGCGGAGGAGTCCTAAGAGTTTGAACGCGTAGGCATTGTTATAGGAACCAAACGCAGTTGTGTGGCTGGCAGTGACGCGAGATCCCATATCGGTTCGCATCGCACAAGCGACCACCACTTCAAGAAACCGAGACTGATCATCATCAATTTCGTCGCAGTGGATGTCGATGAGGCGATCGTATTTCTCCGCCAATGCAAAGATGCGATGCACCGATTTCACGCCATCTTCGCGGGTTAGCTCGTAATGAGGAATGCCTCCAACCGCATCGGCTCCCATCTCCATTGCTGTTTCAATCAGGTAGTCATTCTGCGGCGACCCATAAATGCCGTCTTGCGGAAACGCCACCACTTGCAGCGTGATCCAATCTTTCACAGCGTCGCGGACTTCCAGCAACCCTTGCAGCGCTATCAGGCTAGTTTCACTGACATCGGCATGGCTGCGAACAAAAAGAACGCCCTGCATTGCCTGTTGCTTCAGCGTTTCTACCGCACGGGTTTTCACATCTTCCAGCGACAGGGATTGCTTGCGATCGCGCCAGATTTCAATGCCTTCAAACAGGGTGCCACTTTGATTCCAGCGAGGTTCGCCGACGGTCAGGGCAGAATCTAGATGAATGTGAGACTCCACAAAGGGAGGGCTAATGAGCTGCCCTTGTAGATCCAGCTCAAGCGTGGCAGGTGCCTCTATTTGAGGCGCAATAGCCACGATCGTCCCCTGCTGAATCGCCAGATCCATTGCGGCGATCGTTCCACCAGCTTGAAGTAACCGACCATGACGCAGGAGCAAATCATACATGCTTACACCTTCACACCTTAGACCTGATCTCAGATCTTAATCTCATCGGCAAAGCTAGCCCAGCGGACAAATTCAAAGGGACCAGCAATCGATCCCCACAAAAGTTCATCGGTTTCTAAGTCGCGCCCACGATCGAGGCTACTAAATTTTTCGCCATCAATCTCAAACTCATTGTCAAGATAGGTCTTCATATCGCGTCGCATCACAATGCAGGCTTTGCCAGGTTCGATATGTCCTTTAAAGCTGCGCCCCGTCCAGTGTACATGGGCAGTGCAACCAGAGAGTTTTTCGAGCTGGTCAGCTTTGAGTGCTTGCAGTCGCTCAACATCACGGGTTGCACCGTAAAACTGCGCTTCGTCATGCACCAGATAGTTTTCAATCTCAATACGATCGCCCGCCGGAACCAGCTTCAGCACACGCAGCCGATACGGTTGCTTGAGCGCATAATCATACGCCTGTTCCAGCAATAAACTGAGACCCGACAGCAATGTGATCGGCAAGGGACGCATACAAACGCGAATGTGAGAAAAAAAAGGCGGATTCTCAAATGCTTGCGCCTGATTGCTAAAATCTGCTGCCATCCAGCGCCCTAAGGTTGCGATATCGGTAGAGTGAGTCATCGATCGTACACGCATTGAAAGACTGACACTATCTTAAAGCGGTCGGTGGGTAAGGAGTGAGGAGTGAGAAGTGAGGGGTGTAGGGGGTGGGGTGTAGGGGGTGGGGTACGTTGAAGCACCAAACTCAGAATGTTCTACCCCTCCGCGTCTCTGCGTCTCTGCGGTTGCCCCCCCTGCCTTCTGCCTCCTGCCTCACCCCAACCCTTCAAGCCGAAACAGCAAAAATTGCGTCACTTGCTCTGGTCGGAAGTTGTCATCGCTGACCAGCAATAAGCTGCGGCTACCATCGGGCAAACGAGGACCGATCGCCATTCCCTCCAAATTATCTAGCGGGATGCCCAATTGAGTGAGATCAAGCAGCAGTTTTTTGGGGATGGCTGTTGTACCGCGGAGCGTGCCTTTCAAGCTGTCATAGGACGAGATATCGGTTGCGCCACCTGTTGCGAGTTGAAAGAGTTTTACCTGAAAGCCGTTGGAGCCAAACGATCGCTCTAGGCTGAGAAAATGCCCACCCTGGTCGATCGCTATCAGTTCTGTCAATCCGTGGCTAATGGCACCACTGGGAGGGGGATCAAGCTGGTAGAGATGCTCTGACACTAGCAAGGCTCGCTGCCCGTCTACCAGGTAATGTAGCAAACGATTTTTGGCTCCCTGCGTTTGATCCAGGTCGCTTACATCTTGTTTCAAGGCAGATTCTGGGGTGGTGAACAGCCGAAAGGGTTCGACGGATGTGTTGCCATAGCTGCCAGAGGCGATCGTCAACGCTTCCAAACCCAGATTGTCCTGTACACCTTGCGTTTGCTGCTCACCTTTGGCATCGGGAAGGTAGCGCTTGGGAATTTGCAGGCTCCGTTTCCATTGTCCCGTTTGCCGATCAAACTCGCGCACAAAGGGTGGAATGCCACGGTTCGTTACGCCTTCGCTGGAGATGAAGACGGTTTCTAAGGGTGACAGCGCAATGCCCTCCGGGTCGATCGTGCCTTTGGGATACGGCTTGCCGTTTTCATCGGTAATCATCGTGACGGTTTCGATCGCCACTTTCATCGTTGGAGCTTTAGCATTCGCGTTCTCCAGTGCCAGCTTAAGTGTATAGAACCGGGCGGGTGCAAACTCGCTGCGATCATCCGAAATGGCGTAGAAGCGATCGCGCTGACGATCGTAGGTAATCGCCGATAGCCCACCGACTCGCGCCCCCTGAAACTCCTGCTTCGGAAGCTGATACTCCTCCAAAAAATCCAGCTTCAGGTTTAGAAACAGCCGCTCTTCAGCGCTCACCTGGGGCAGATTACAGCCCGTCAACAACGGCAGGATGACCAGGATCAAGCCCAAAAGCCAGGAAGGGAAGTGAAATCGTCGATCGCTCACAAATACACTCTCGATGCAGATGGATACCCCTAAATGATGAGGGCGGGGGGATGAGGAATGAAAATGATGCTCAAGTTGATGCCAGGATAAGGTCTTCTCAAAGGCTCAATCCGCCCAGGTACAGAGCGTCCAGCACTCGTCCTCAACGGTCGTGATTGAGGTACGCAGCGAGCGCGTTATGAATACCGCACCCCCTTTGCTCCTAATCTTGAGAAAATGATGTGGCTAGATTCCCTTTGTAACACTTCAAAGGGTGCCATATCAGCTAGAGGCTGACCCAATGCGTCGGTAGCGTGCTTGCACAATGTAGTAAAGACCATAAGCGATAAGTCCGATCGCCACAAGACCGAGCACCCATGACCCGTAAGGTTGCTGCGCCAGTGATTCTAGAGCACCGCTCAACCCTTTTACTTGTTTCGGATTCGATTGTCGCGCTGCTTGCAGCAAGAAAAAACCAATCACCACAAAGACAACGCCTCGTGCCGTTAGCCCCAGCCTGCCTAAACGAAGCGTCCACGTCTGTTCTGCTTCACTCATTTCATGTAGCTTCAACGTTTGCCGAAATTTGGCTCGATATGCCTCATAAAACTGATAAAAGCCCAACCCAATCACCAGCGCACCCACAATGCCGACCAACCATTGCCCAAAGGGTTGCGCTAGCAGGCGTGCCGTCCAGTCTTGCGAGGCATTGCCGCTGCGGTCACTCGCACCCAAAACGATCTGCACAGCGGTGAGCGCTAAACTGGCGTAGATCAACCCGTTGCCCGCGTAGCTACAGCGTTGCAGCAGCCCTTTGGGATCGGTACCTTTGTGCTCTGGGTCAGCCACCGCTTCAACCAAGCGCCACAGAGCATACCCAAACAACCCGATCGCCACTAAACTCAACAACACCTGTCCAAACGGTTGAGTAACGATTGTTTGCAAAACACCCTGGGTATCTGTCTTTTTACCACCTGTACCGAAGGCTGCCTGAGCGGCTAATAAACCAACTAGGGCATAAACCAGACCTTTGGCGGCAAAGCCTAGCCGAGCAAGCCGTTCGATCCAGGGGTTAGCAGCAGCCCTTTTTGCAACCTGTTCTGCTTGCTGCCCAGCGTTTCCAGTGGGTAAATGCCGCCGCTTCATGGCTGTTGCGTCCCCGTAGTCACTGCTCTACCACTTGATGACAATCAAGCTGCATTTAGAATAACAGGGGTTTGAGCGATCGAGGTGAGAGAACGCCAGTTTGCAGACTTGCCGCCAGTCATAGGATCACTAGAGGCTGTCGTCAATTATGGCTACACATGACTTGCTGCAGGATTTCAGTCCCTAGCCTGGTGTGTTGAGACGGGCGCGATTAGGCTGATACTGCAAGGTTTTGGAGCTGAATTGATGACACGCCTGAGAATTTTGTAGCGTTACTAGGGGCTGTCATCAATTAATACTGCATATTGCTTGCAGCAAGGGTTCCAGCCCCTAGCCTGGTGTGTGGGGACGGGCGTGACACTGCTGATATTGCAAGGTTTCGGAGCTAATTGATGACACGCCCTAGAAATCTCCATTCCAGTATTATCGTAACGATCGCTTTACAAATCCGCTAAATTTCGTTATGTTATGTGTACGAGTTCATTAAGCACTCGTTACATTATCCACAACGCACTTATAACTACCATGACGACCACTTTACAGCGACGCGAGAGCGTCAACGTGTGGGAACAGTTTTGCAACTGGGTGACCAGCACCGACAACCGCCTGTATGTAGGCTGGTTCGGGGTCTTGATGG
>JAESFW010000191.1_pt1 | contig 86581 bp, 84 predicted proteins | sample 9269481 | NCBI WGS metagenome assembly JAESFW01 (sample SAMN14515350, study PRJNA621654) | algae metagenome | isolation source: Lyngbya sp. HA4199-MV5 and co-occurring heterotrophs from soil with... | place: USA: Ahupuaa O Kahana State Park, Hawaii | collected 2009-07-21 | reverse complement strand
TCGTGCCAACTCCGATTTCTTGCATATTTCGCATAAGACCGGGCGTGGTATGACGGATTATCGCGGGTGCAACATGAATGGTCGCTGAACGGTGCCTTTATGTCCGGATTCGGAAATGCGACCATATGCATCGACCCTGGAAGGTGATCCATGAACATTACGCTGCTCGTACAGTTTCTCGCGCTTCTGGAGGAGATGAAGGCACGCGAGGAAATCATCCCTGAGTTCGAGCGTCTGCTCGATCGCTGCGGCTTCGACTTCTATGGCGTCGTCCGGCAACCCAAGCCGCATGACAATCCGCTGAGGCTGCTGCTCGCCGGTCGGTGGCCGGAAGGCTGGCCGCAGATCTACATCCGCAAGAAGTTCGTCGTCATCGATCCGACCATCCGCTACCTCGGCCATGCTCAGCGGGGTTTTCGCTGGCGCGACACGCTGTTTGCCTTCCGCTCGGACCCGCACCGCAAGCGCATGGAAAGCATGATGATCGAGGCCCGCAACCACGGTCTCTATGACGGCTATATCTTCCCGGTGCATGGCCGGCGTGGTCTCCTCGGCAACCTGACAGTCGGCGGCCGCGTCGTCGATTTGAGCCCGGTCGAGATCAGCCTTTTCGACGCGATCGCCAAGCGGCTGTTCTGGAAGCTTTTGGATCTGACCGATCCGGAAGTCTCGGCCGAGCTCGGCTCGCGTGTCGAGGTGCAGATGACGCGGCGCGAGATGGAAGCGCTCAATTATCTGGCTGACGGCATGACCTCCAACGACATCGGCAAGGTGCTCGACATTTCGAGCCACACCGTCGACTGGTACATGAACGGCATCCAGGAAAAGCTGAAGGCGAAGAACCGACACCACGTCGTGGCGATCGCCTTCCGGCTGGGTTTGATCTCCTGACGCAAAGGCATTTGGTTTCCTGTCGCATCTGAAATTGCGCTCTGCTCGGTGACTCGCTAATACTTTATTTCGCGGGTGCAGCATTTCCCGCAATATCAAGTCATTGAGGAGACCGACTTGCCTATCTCGAAGATCCTTGTTGCCAACCGTTCTGAAATTGCCATCCGCGTTTTTCGCGCTGCAAACGAACTCGGTCTGAAAACGGTCGCGATATGGGCGGAAGAGGATAAACTCGCGCTGCACCGCTTCAAGGCGGACGAAAGTTACCAGATCGGCCGCGGCCCGCACCTTGCCCGCGACCTCGGCCCGATCGAAAGCTACCTGTCGATCGAGGAGGTGATCCGCGTCGCCAAGCTTTCCGGCGCTGACGCCATCCATCCCGGCTACGGCCTGCTGTCGGAGAGCCCCGAGTTCGTCGATGCCTGTGACGCCGCCGGTATCACCTTCATCGGCCCGCGGCCGGCGACGATGCGCCAGCTCGGCAACAAGGTCGCTGCGCGCAACCTCGCCATCTCCGTCGGCGTACCGGTGGTTCCAGCCACCGATCCGCTGCCTGATGACGAAAAGGAAATCCATCGCCTTGCCGGCGAGATCGGCTATCCGGTCATGCTGAAGGCCTCCTGGGGCGGCGGCGGCCGTGGCATGCGCGCCATCCGCGACCCGAAGGACCTGATCCGCGAGGTGACCGAAGCCAAGCGTGAGGCCAAGGCCGCCTTCGGCAAGGACGAAGTCTATCTCGAAAAGCTCGTCGAGCGCGCCCGCCACGTCGAAAGCCAGATCCTTGGCGATACGCATGGCAATGTCGTGCACCTCTTCGAGCGCGACTGCTCCATCCAGCGCCGCAACCAGAAGGTCGTCGAGCGCGCGCCCGCGCCCTACCTGTCCGATGCGCAGCGCCAGGAACTGGCGAACTATTCGCTGAAAATCGCCGCGGCGACCAACTACATCGGTGCCGGCACCGTCGAGTATCTGATGGACGTCGACAGCGGCAAGTTCTACTTCATCGAGGTGAATCCGCGCATCCAGGTCGAGCACACCGTCACCGAAGTGGTGACCGGCATCGACATCGTCAAGGCGCAGATCCATATCCTCGATGGCGAGGCGATCGGCACGCCGGCATCGGGCGTTCCGAAGCAGGAAGACATCCGTCTGAATGGCCACGCGCTGCAGTGCCGCATCACCACCGAAGACCCGGAACAGAACTTCATTCCCGACTATGGCCGCATCACCGGCTATCGCTCGGCCGCCGGCTTCGGCATTCGTCTTGATGGCGGCACGGCCTATACCGGCGCCTACATCACGCGTTACTACGACCCGCTGCTGGTCAAGGTCACGGCCTCCGGCAGCACGCCGGCCGAAGCCATCAGCCGCATGGACCGGGCTCTGCGCGAATTCCGCATCCGCGGCGTAGCGACGAACCTGACCTTCCTCGAGGCGATCATCGGCCACGAGCAGTTCCGCAACAACACCTACACGACCCGCTTCATCGACACGACGCCGGAACTCTTCCAGCAGGTGCGCCGCCAGGACCGCGCGACGAAGCTTTTGACCTATCTCGCCGACGTCACCGTCAACGGTCACCCGGAAACGAAGGGCCGCCCGCGGCCGGCCGCCGATGCGGCCAAGCCGTTGGTGCCCTTCATTGAGGGAGAAATCCCCGCCGGCACCAAGCAGAAGCTCGATGAACTCGGCCCGAAGAAGTTCGCCGAATGGGTGCGCGACCAGAACCAGGTGTTCCTGACCGACACGACGATGCGCGACGGCCACCAGTCGCTGCTGGCCACCCGCATGCGCACGCATGACATCGCCCGCGTCGCCGGCACCTATGCCCGCGCCTTGCCGCAGCTGTTCTCGCTCGAATGCTGGGGTGGCGCGACCTTCGACGTTTCCATGCGCTTCCTCACCGAAGATCCGTGGGATCGTCTCGCCCGTATTCGCGAGGATGCGCCGAACCTGCTCCTGCAGATGCTGCTTCGCGGCGCCAATGGCGTTGGCTACAAGAACTACCCTGATAATGTCGTCAAATACTTCGTCCGCCAGGCGGCCAAGGGCGGCATCGACGTTTTCCGCGTCTTCGACTGCCTCAACTGGGTCGACAACATGCGCGTGTCGATGGAGGCCGTTGCCGAGGAAAACCGCATCTGCGAGGCGGCGATCTGCTACACCGGCGACATCCTGAATTCGGCCCGCCCGAAGTATGATCTGAAGTACTATACGGCCCTTGCCGCCGAGCTTGAAAAGGCCGGCGCCCACATGATCGCCGTCAAGGACATGGCGGGGCTCCTCAAGCCAGCGGCCGCGCGGGTGCTGTTCAAGGCGCTGCGCGAGGCGACGGACCTGCCGATCCACTTCCACACCCACGACACCTCGGGCATTGCGGCTGCGACCGTACTTGCCGCGGTCGAGAGCGGTGTCGACGTGGTCGATGCGGCGATGGATGCGCTGTCGGGCAACACCTCGCAGCCGTGCCTCGGATCGATCGTCGAGGCGCTGAAGGGCTCGGACCGCGATCCGGGCCTCGACCCGGAATGGATCCGCCGCATCTCGTTCTACTGGGAAGCGGTGCGTCACCAGTACGCCGCCTTCGAAAGCGACCTCAAGGGACCGGCCTCCGAAGTCTACCTGCACGAAATGCCGGGCGGCCAGTTCACCAACCTCAAGGAGCAGGCGCGTTCGCTTGGGCTCGAAACCAAGTGGCACCGCGTGGCCCAGGCCTATGCCGACGCCAACCAGATGTTCGGCGACATCGTCAAGGTGACGCCGTCGTCCAAGGTCGTCGGCGACATGGCGCTGATGATGGTTTCCCAGGACCTGACCGTCGCCGATGTCGAGAACCCGGCCAAGGACATTGCCTTCCCGGATTCGGTCGTCTCGATGCTGAAGGGCGATCTCGGTCAGCCCCCTGGCGGCTGGCCTGAAGCGCTGCAGAAGAAGGCGCTGAAGGGCGAAAAGGCCTATACCGCGGTTCCGGGCTCGCTGCTGGCGCCGGCCGATCTCGAGGCCGAACGCAAGGCCATCGAGGACAAGCTCGAGCGCAAGGTCGACGACTTCGAGTTCGCTTCCTACCTGATGTACCCGAAGGTGTTCACCGACTATGCGGTCGCCGCCGATACCTACGGCCCGGTCAGCGTTCTGCCGACGCCGGCCTATTTCTACGGCCTTGCACCGGGCGAGGAACTGCAGCCGGAGATCGAGAAGGGTAAGTCGCTCGTCATCCTGCACCAGGCCAAGAGCGAGCCGGACGAGAAGGGCATGGTCAAGGTGTTCTTCGAACTCAACGGCCAGCCGCGCCTGATCAAGGTGCCGGACCGCAACCGCAGTGCGACCAGCGCCGTGCGCCGCAAGGCCGAGGGTGGCAATGCCGCCCATCTCGGCGCGCCGATGCCGGGCGTCATCTCGACCGTCGCCGTCAATGCCGGCCAGGCGGTCAAGGCCGGCGACGTGCTGCTCTCGATCGAGGCGATGAAGATGGAAACGGCGCTGCACGCCGAAAAGGACGGCACGATCGCCGAAGTGCTGGTGCGTGCCGGCGACCAGATCGATGCCAAGGATCTGCTGATCGTTTACGAAGCCTGAGGGTTTTCGCTCCTTTAAGCAGAAACGGCCGGGCAAAAGCCCGGCCGTTTCTCGTTTTGTGGGGCTCTCCTTAAGTGGCCAGTCCCGCCAATCCCCCCGTCATCCTCGGGCTTGACCCGAGGATCCATTCACGGGCCGCGGCTCGTGAAGCAGTCTCCGAGAGCCTGACACCTCAGGCAGGTGCTTGCGCTTGGATCCTCGGGTCAAGCCCGAGGATGACGTCTGAGAGGGAGTTCGACCTCTCCTGCTACCTCGGTGTCGGAGAGAATCAGTCGTACACGCTCAAATCTCGTAGTCGTGCGGGGCACTCAGCGACGCGATGAACTTCTTGGTGCGTTCGCGCTCGGGTGCCGAAAAGATCGTTTTCGGGGCACCGCTCTCGACGATGAGACCGCCGTCGAGGAAGATCACCTTGTCGGCGACGCGCGAGGCGAGGCGAAGATTGTGGGTCGCCATCACCATCGTCGTGCCTTCGCGGGCAAGCCGGCTCAGCACTTCGACCACTTCCTCGGCCAGTTCCGGGTCGAGTGCCGAAGTGGGCTCGTCGCAAAGCAGCACGCGCGGCGAGGGGGCAAGCGCCCGGGCGATCGCCACGCGCTGCTGTTGTCCGCCTGAAAGCGTCGCCGGCCAGGCGTCGGCCTTGTGCGCCATGCCGACCTTTTCCAGGAGTTCCATGGCACGTGCCCTGGCCTTGTCGGCCGGCCATTTCAGCACGGTAACGAGACCTTCCATGACATTGCCGAGCGCTGTTTGGTGCGGGAACAGCTGGAAATTTTGGAACACCATGCCGGTCTGCCGGCGCAGCCGCTGGACGGTCGCCCAGCCGACCCGGCTCCCGGGCCAGAACTGCACCTGTTCGCTGCCGAGTTTGATCGAGCCTGAGGTCGGGATCTCCAGAAGGTTGATGCAGCGCAAAAGCGTGCTCTTGCCGCCGCCGGACGGGCCGACAAGCGCCGTCACCGTGCCCTCGGCGAGCGAGACCGAGATGTCCTTCAGCACGAGATTGTCGCCGAAGCGTTTTTCGATGTGGGAGAGCTCGATCATGTGCGTGCCTCCAGGAAGCCGCCATAGCGGGCGAAGCGTCGCTCCAGCCTGACCTGCAGGGCCGATAGCACGGAGCTCATGGCAAGGTAGATCAGCGCCGCCAGGATGTAGAGGATCAGGGGTTCATAGGTGGTCGCGACGATGCGTTGCGCCGTCTGAAACATCTCCGGCACGGTGATGGCGGCGGCAAGCGAGGTGTCCTTGACCAGCGAGATGAAGGTGTTCGAGAGCGGCGGCACGGCGACGCGGGCCGCTTGCGGCAGGATGGTGCGGCGCATCGCCTGGCTCCAGCTCATGCCGATCGAATAGGCGGCTTCCCATTGTCCACGCGGCACCGAGGAGATCACTGCGCGAATGATCTCGGACGTATAGGCGCCGACGTTCAGCGAGAAGCCGATGAGGGCGGCGGTGAAGGCATCGAGCAGGATATTGGCGCTCGGCAGGCCGTAGAAGATCACGAAGAGCTGGACGAGAAGCGGCGTGCCGCGGATCACCCAGACGTAGAACCTGGCGATCGCGACGACCGGCGCCGGCCCGAACAGGCGGGCAACGGCAGTGACGAGCCCGAGCATCAGGCCGAAGGTGAACGAAAGCAGCGTCAGCGGGATGGTGAAGGTGAGGCCGGCCCAGAGCAGGGACGGCAGCGATTCCAGCATGAGGGGGAGCCAGTGGAGCCAGGTGGGCAAGGGGCGGGCCTTTCAAAAAGCGCGATCCGCCCCGGGGACCGGAACGGATCGCTTTTCATAGCCGAGAATGGCCGGTGGTAAAACCGGCCGGTTGCTGGAGTTACTTCGAGACGTCGGCGCCGAAGTACTTCTGCGAGATCTTGTCGTAGGTGCCGTCGGCCTTGATGTCGACGAGCGCCTTGTTGACCGCTTCCAAGAGTTCCGGCTCGCCCTTGCGGATGATGATGCCGGAGAAGTCGGCGTCGGCCTGCTCGGCGGCGATCTTCACCGGTGCGTCGGGCTTCTTCTTCTTGAAGTCGAGGAAGGAGAGGCTGTCGTTGATCGTCGCATCGGCGCGGCCGGTGAGCACGAGCTGGATCGACTGGTCGAAGCCGTCGGTGCCGACGAGTTCGGCGCCCGAAGCGGTCGCGAGCTTGCCGAAGTTGCTGGTCAGCGACTGAGCCGCGTTCTTGCCCTTGAGATCGGCGAAGCCCTTGATCTCCTCGTTGTCGCTCTTGACGATCAGCACGGCCTTGGAGGCGATATAGGGCTCGGAGAAGTCGTACTTCTTCTTGCGCTCTTCGGTGATGCCGACCTGGTTGATGACCGTGTCGTAGCGGTTGGCGTCGAGGCCGGCGATCAGGCCGTCCCACTTGCCTTCGAGGAACTCCGCCTTGACGCCGAGCTTTTCGGCGACGGCCTGACCGATCTCGACGTCGAAGCCGACGAGCGCGCCAGAGGCATCATGGTAGGTGAAGGGTGCGTAGGTGCCCTCGGTGCCGATCTTGAGCACGCCTGCGGTTTTGATCGCATTGAGGTTCTCGCCGGCCTGCGCGGAGGAAAGGGCGGCAACCTGCATCAGAGCAGCGGCAAACAGCGTGGGGAGGAGTTTCATCGTGATTTTCCATCTTCTTTCTGGCCCGGCCCGTCGTCCGGATTGAGCGGACAATCGCATAAAAAAACGGCGATCTGAGCGTATAAAACACCAATTCCCGACCGTTTTGATGAAGAATTTTCTTCGAAATGGCGCGAGCCGCGCGCAAAAGGCTCGGTTCGCGGATTTTCTGGTCCGTTGCAATTGGGCTGGTTTTCGCGACTTGAAATCGGTTTCAAAATTCGATATGCACATTTTAAGCGATTCATGCACGTTTATGCACGGTTGGAACAATGTCGGGTGAACTCCTGCTCCGTGAGCGAAAGACGCTTATCCAGGAACGGCTGAAGGCCAATGGCCGGGTGCTGGCTGTCGACCTGGCGGCTGAACTCAATGTCTCTGAAGACACCATTCGCCGCGACCTCAGGGAAATGGCGGCCGCGGGGCTCTGCGAGCGCGTCTATGGCGGGGCGCTTCCGGTCGTTCCTGCGGCGCGTAGCAGTTTGAGCGAGCGGGTGGCGATGGCACCCGAGCGCAAGGCGGCGCTCGCGCGCGCCGCGGCTGAGCTTATCAAGCCGGGCATGACCGTGTTTCTCGACGCCGGCTCCACCAACCTTGCGATCGCGCATCTGATCGAGCCGGACCTGCAGGTCACGGTCATTACCAACACGCCGCTGATTGCCGCGGCCCTCATGGAGAAACCGGGTGTCGAGCTCATCTTGCTTGGCGGCCCACTGAACCGCGCGGTCGGCGCGGCGATCAGTGCGCGGGCGCAGCGCGATGCAGAACTGCTCCGCCCTGATCTCTGCTTTCTCGGCGCCTGCGGCGCCGACGCTGCGGCAGGCCTGACGGCGATCTATTTCGAGGACGCGGAGTTCAAGCGGCTGATTGCCGAGAGAAGCCGGCGTCTCGTCGTCGCCATCACCAGCGACAAGCTCGGGACCGCGGCCACCTACACGATCGCCAGCATCGACGACAAGGCGACGCTAGTGCTCGAAGCGGATGCACCGGCTGAACAGCGCGCGGCGCTTAAGGCGACAGGCGCGGGTATTTTGATGGCAGGAGGGCCTGAGCGATGACGATTACCCATGTGGCACTGTGGACCCGCGACCTCGAAGCGATTGCCGGGTTTTGGTCGTCCTTCTTCGGTGCAGAGGTTGGCGACGTCTATGAAAGCCGGCGGCGGCCGGGCTTCCGCTCGCGCTTCCTGACGCTTGGTGAGGGGCCGGCGATCGAGATCATGCAAGGCCCCTGGGTCGCTGCGGGCGATCCGGCGGAAGAGCGGGTAGGCCTTGCCCATGTCGCACTGTCGCTCGGCAGCGAGAAGGCGGTCGATGCCATGGCCGCGCGCGCCGAGGCCGACGGCATATTGATCGCAAAGCCGCGCTTTACCGGTGACGGCTTCTACGAAGCGGTCCTTCGCGACCCCGACGGCAATCTGATCGAAATCACTGTTTGAGCCGGACGATCCGGCGCAGAGGCAAGACCATGGACCAACGTTCTCCCACCGCGACCGTCCGCCAGGGCTACATGACCCGCAACCGGCTGGCGGTTTCGCTGCTGTTTTTGATGAACGGCTTTGTTACCGGCAGCTGGGCACCGAAGATCCCCGAGTTCAAGGATCGGCTCGGCATCAGCGAAAGCGTGCTTGGCCTCTTGATCTTGATGTTCGGTATCGGCTCTCTGGTGCTGATGCCGATTGCCGGCGGCTATATCGCCCGCATCGGCTCACAGAAGGTCGTCAAGGTCACGGCGATCATCCTGTCGCCGCTGCTGCTGCTCCTGACGCTCGTGCCCAACGTCTGGACGGCGGCGATCGGCATGTTCGTGCTCGGTGGCTTCGTCGGCGCCATGGACATTGCGATGAACGCCAATGCGGTCGAGGTCGAAAAGTCGATGCGGCGTGCGATCATGTCGTCGTGCCACGCCTATTGGAGCCTCGGCGGCCTGATCGGCGCCGGCATCGGCGGTTTCCTGATGGCGCGCTTCGGTGTGCTGCCGCATGTGCTCGTCGTTACCGTGATCTGCCTATCGCTGATCGCCATCGCCTGGCCGATGATCCTTGCCGACAAGCCGCATCCGGCCGCTGCCAAGGAAAAGCTGCGCCTGCCGATGACGCCACTGCCCTGGCTGATCGGCATCATGGCGCTGTTTTCGATGGTGCCTGAAGGCACCGTGCTCGATTGGGGCGCGCTTTACCTGCGCAACGAACTCGGCGCTTCGGTGGAGCTCTCGGGCTTCGGCTTTGCCGCCTTCTCCGCCACCATGGCGACGATGCGTTTTGCCGGCGATCTCGTGCGCGACCGCTTCGGCGCCAAGCGGACCTTGCGCATCTGCACGGTCACAGCCCTTGTCGGCATGGTCATCGCCGGTACGGCGCCGAACGCCTATATCGCCATCCTCGGCTTTGCCATTGCCGGCATCGGCATCTCCAACATGGTGCCGATTGCATTCTCGGCCGCCGGCAACATGCCGGGCCTGCAGCCGGGCATCGGCCTGTCGGTCGCGACCTTCATGGGCTATTCGGGCATGCTGTTTGCACCGTCGGTGATCGGCTTTGTCGCCGAACATACGGGCTTTGCCATCGTCTTTGCCTCGGTGCCGGTGCTTTTCATCGTCGTGCTTCTCCTGTCGCACCACGCCCACCATGCGGATCACGCCAAGGGACACTGAGCCGCGAGCGCGCGCGTTTGCCCCTCATCCGGCCTGCCGGCCACCTTCTCTCCGCTTACGGGGAGAAGGAACCACGCCGCGGACTCCAGCCCTCTCGTATCCTCGGCGTATGTTGCGGGCAGAGCCAAGAGGGCTCGGCACGTCCCTTCTCCCCGGCTGCGGGGAGAAGATCGCGGCAGCGGGAGGAGGGGCTTTCGCACCAGAGGCCGCCATCAAATCGCCGTCAGGGCATGATGTCGCCGTTGACAATCAGGCTTTCCTCATCCACCTGATGGGCAAATAGCTTGGGCAAGTTGAGGAGAGTCAGTGCGGGTTCTGCCCGTATCCCCGCCCGGCTTAGTGACCACGAAGAGGCCTTCATGTCTTCCGCCTTCGATTTCGATCCGCAACCCCGCCGTGGCTCCGTCGCTGTCGATGTCGGCGGTGTGATCGTCGGGGGCGGGGCGCCGGTCGTGGTTCAGTCGATGACCAACACCGACACGGCCGATATCGATGGGACCGTTGCGCAGGTGGCAGCGTTGCACAAGGCCGGCTCGGAGCTGGTGCGCATCACGGTTGACCGTGACGAGAGTGCTGCCGCCGTGCCGAAGATCCGCGAGCGCCTCGAGCGCCTCGGCCTGGACGTGCCGCTCGTCGGCGACTTCCACTATATCGGCCACAAGCTGCTTGCTGACCATCCGGCCTGCGCCGAGGCGCTGGCAAAATACCGCATCAATCCGGGCAATGTCGGCTTCAAGGACAAGAAGGACAAGCAGTTCGCCGAGATCGTCGAGATGGCGATCCGCTACGACAAGCCGGTGCGCATCGGCGTCAACTGGGGTTCGCTCGACCAGGAGCTGCTGACGCGGCTGATGGACGAGAACAAGGCGAACGGTTTCCCGCTCACGGCCCAGGAAGTGACGCGCGAGACGATCGTGCAGTCGGCGCTGCTATCGGCGGAACTCGCCGAAGAGATCGGTCTGCCGCGCAACCGCATCATCCTCTCAGCCAAGGTTTCCGGCGTTCAGGACCTGATCGCGGTCTATGCCATGCTGTCGGCCCGCTCTGATCATGCGCTGCATCTCGGGCTTACCGAAGCCGGCATGGGTACCAAGGGCATCGTCGCTTCGTCGGCATCCCTCGGCATCCTGATGCAGCAGGGCATCGGCGATACGATCCGCATTTCGCTGACGCCGGAGCCCGGCGGCGACCGCACCCGCGAGGTGCAGGTGGCGCAGGAACTGCTGCAGGTCATGGGCTTCCGCCAGTTCATTCCGGTGGTGGCCGCCTGTCCGGGTTGCGGCCGCACCACGTCCACGGTGTTCCAGGAGCTCGCCCAGAAGATCCAGGACGACATCCGTCGCAACATGCCGGTCTGGCGCGAGAAGTATCCGGGTGTCGAAGGGCTGAAGGTCGCGGTCATGGGCTGCATCGTCAACGGCCCCGGCGAAAGCAAGCACGCCGATATCGGCATCTCGCTGCCCGGCACCGGCGAGATGCCGGCCGCTCCCGTCTTCATCGACGGCGAGAAGGCGATGACGCTGCGTGGGCCGAACATTGCCGGCGACTTCGAGACGCTGGTTTCCGATTACATCGAGAAGCGCTATGGCCGCGGCCAGGCGGCGGCCGAATAAGCGTTCCCCTCGCCGCAGATCCAAGGGTTGCGGACGGCGCTTTCGTGTGGAAGCGCCTCAGGTCTATAGACGCGCCGTCAGCAGTTTCAGCCCTGCAAAGGCGAAGAAACCGGCCATCAGGCTTTCGATCAGCCGCTTCGACTTGAGATAGGCGCGGTGCACAGGCGACAGCGAAAAGACGATCGCAAAGCCGCAGAAAATGATCAGACCCAGCACCATGCAGCCGCCGATGAAGGTGGCAGTGACGCCGACCGGTGCGCCCGCGGGCATGCCAAGCGAGACCAGCATGATCCAGTTGAAGATCGCCTTCGGGTTGGTCAGGTGGATGCCGAGCCCCTTGAGATAGAGCCGCTTGAGCGAAGTCTGCGCCTTCGCCACGGGCACGATCTTGGTGTTGTCGCTGCGCATGGCGGCGCGCAGCGCATTATAGGCCAGCCAGAAAAGATAACAGGCGCCAGCGATTTTCAGGACGATGAGGGCGTGGCCATAGGCGCGGATGAGCGCCGAGAGGCCCGATGCCGTCAGCATCGCCCAGGTATAGCTTCCGGTCAAAACGCCAAAGGCAAGCGCAAGCCCTGCCTTTCGTCCCTCGCTGACTGAGGTGGTGATGATCGCGAGGATCGCCGGCCCGGGCGAGGCGGTTCCGATCAGATAGGCTGTCCAGGCGACGAGAAGCTGCGGCAGATAGGGCGTCGGGTCGAACATGCGAGAAAGGCTCCGGCTCTGTCGCCGGAAGCTAGATCAGTTCATCGCCGGTTCGAAACGGCGAATTGTGACCGTGACAAGATACTCAGAGGATCTCGTCGAGCGCTTCGATCAGCCGGGCACACTCGTGATCGGTGCCGATGGTGATGCGCAGGAATTCGGAAATGCGGGGCTTAGCGAAGTGGCGCACCAGAACGGCGCGTTCGCGCAGCGCCTTCATGAGGTGGTCGCCCGCGTGATCGGGGTGGCGTGCGAATACGAAATTGGCGCCGGATGGCAGGACCTCGAAGCCCCGCTTGGCCAGATCCACCGTGAGCCGCTCGCGCGACGCGATGATTTTTGCCCGTGTCTGCTCGAACCAGGCTTCGTCTTCCATCGCCGCGATGGCGCCGGCCTGTGCCGGACGGCCGAGCGGATAGGAGTTGAAGCTGTCCTTCACCCGCTCCAGCGCCTCGATCAGCGGCCGCTGACCGATGGCAAAGCCGACGCGCAGGCCCGCGAGCGCACGCGACTTGGAGAAGGTCTGGACGACGAGCAGGTTTTCGTATTTCGAAACCAGTTCAGCCGCCGACTGGCCGCCGAAGTCTATGTAGGCCTCGTCGATGACGACGGGCTGATCCGGGTGGGCGGCGACCAGCCGTTCGATTGCCGCGAGCGGCAGGCCGATGCCGGTCGGCGCATTCGGGTTCGGCAGGATGATCGCGCCGCAGGGCCGGTTGTAGCCGGCAAGATCGATCTCGAAGCGATCGTTGAGCGACACCTCGACCGTGTCGATCTCGAAGAGCCGGGCGTAGGTCGAGTAGAAGCTGTAGGAGATATCCGGGTAGAGCAGCGGCGCGTCGTGTTTCAACAGGCCCGCGAAGATATGCGCGAGCACCTCGTCGGAACCGTTGCCGACGAAAATTTCCTCGGCCGTCACGCCGTAGCGCGCCGCGATCGTCTGCCGGAGTTTCAGTGCCAACGGGTCGGGATAAAGCCTCAGGTCGTCGCTCGCTGCCGCGCGGATTGCGTCCAGCACCTTCTGCGAAGGGCCGTAAGGGCATTCGTTGGTGTTGAGCTTCACCAGGTTGGCGATGCGCGGCTGTTCGCCCGGCACGTAGGGCTTCAGCGTGGAGACGATCGGCGACCAGTATTTGCTCACGGGGTCAGTTCCTGCGGTTGGCGACGAAGCGGGCGGTATCAACGAGAATAGCAGAGCGTTCGCCATAGGGGGCAAGCAGCGCTTCGGCTTCAGCCACGAGTTGCTCCAGCCGTTGCTCGGCCCAGGCCTGGCCGTGCAGGGCCACCAGTGTGCCCTTGCCGCGGGCGGCGTCCTTGCCGGTCGCCTTGCCCATTGTCTTGGCATCGGCGGTGAGGTCGAGAAGATCGTCGGCGAGCTGGAAGGCAAGGCCGATCTTTTCGCCGAAGGCGCGAAGCCGTGCGCGGTCCTCTTTCGAGGCATCGGCGACGATGGCGCCGCCTTCGCAGGCGAAGCGGATGAGCGCGCCTGTTTTCATCGCCTGCAACGTGACAATGCCGGCCTCATCGGGCGCGGTCTTTTCCGCGGCCAGATCGAGCGCCTGTCCGCCCGCCATGCCGCCGTGACCGGCGGCGCGTCCGAGCGCCAGGATCAAATCCACCTTCTGCGCGTCCGTCAGCGATGTGGAGGGTGCCGCGATGATGTCGAAGGCGAAGGTCAGGAGGCTGTCGCCGGCAAGGATCGCCGTTGCCTCGTCAAAAGCCTTGTGCACGGTCGGCTGGCCACGGCGCATGTCGTCGTCGTCCATCGCTGGCAGGTCGTCGTGAACAAGCGAGTAGCAGTGCACGCATTCGAGCGCTGCGCCGACGCGCAGCGCCGCGTCGGCGTTGCCGCCGAGAAGATCGGCGCATTCGATCACCAGGAAGGGACGCAGCCGCTTGCCGCCGTTCAGGACCCCATGACGCATCGCGGCCATGAGGTTGGCCGGCCGATCAATCTCGTCCGCCTCCCTCGTCGCGCCGAGCAGACGCTCGAGCAGAGCTTCGACGGCGCGGGCGTTGTTGGCAAGGCGACGGGTGAAAGACGATGGTTCCTGGCTCATGCGCGCTCTTTGGCATGGGCGAAGAGGGCTTTCAACGGGGATTCGTGTCGCAGCGGCGCGCTTTCTCTGGGACAGGCGCCTGCGCGCCTTGCCTTTTGCCAGAAAGCCCGTTCAACTCTGCCGGCCCATGCACTAAGAGAACGGGATGGATAGTGAGGTGGACAGTCAGGCCGTGAACGTCGTTCCGGAAGCGCGCGAGGAGGGCGAAGTGCCTTCCAGTCGCTGGTCTTCGCTTCGCCGGACATTGCGCACGCGCCGCCGCCAGATCATCCTGGCCGTTCTCGGCTTCCTCGTCCTTCCCTACGCACTGATCGTTCTTTATCTCGTCGAGTTCATTCATCCGGTCTCGACGCTGATGCTGCGCGACCTCGTCCTCTTTCGCGGCTACGACCGGCAATGGGTCGAGTTCGACGATATAGCACCTGTTCTGGTGCAGTCGGTGATGATGTCGGAGGACGGCCAGTTCTGCGCCCATGACGGCGTCGACTGGGGGCAGATGCGCGGCGTGGTCGAGGACGCGCTCGAAGGGGAATCGACCCGCGGCGCCAGCACAATCCCGATGCAGACCGTCAAGAACCTCTACCTCTGGAACGGCCGTTCGTTCCTGCGCAAGGGCATGGAACTGCCGCTGGCGGTCGCCGCCGATTTCGTCTGGAGCAAGAGGCGGATGATGGAGATCTACCTGAACATCGCCGAATGGGGCGACGGGATCTACGGCATCGAGGCGGCGGCTCGTCATCATTTCGGCATTTCCGCCGCCAAGCTGTCGCGCCGGCAGGCGGCGCTGCTGGCGGTATCGCTGCCCAATCCGAAGGAGCGCAACGCCGGCAAACCCGGCCGTGGGCTCAAGCGTCTCGCGAATTTGATCGAGCGCCGCGCCAGCCGTTCCGGCGGTTACATCACCTGCCTTTATGATTGAGATCAGAGCTTTTCATTGGAAGCTGCTGCCGGCGGGTGTCATCCTCACGTAGTAGAGTTCTGCCATCCGGGCCCTCTCTCCAGTCGAAAGGCCCGATTTTCCATGACGCCGATATCGCCATCGCTTCTCGCCTTTGGCCGCAGCGCCAACCAAGCTCCGCCACGACATCTCGGGACGCGCTTCACCGCGGATGGTCGTTTCCTGCACGAGCCGGGCAACACGGTCGTTTCCCACGTCTGCGCCGGATCATCCTCGGAGGCGGCGCTGCTCGCAGTGCGCGAGCGCCTGATGGCAATGCCGGAGGCCGGGCAATTCGCCTTTACCCATCCGTCCAGCCTGCACATGACGGTCTTTCAGGGCATTATCGAGCATCGCCGCAGGCTACGCTACTGGCCGGAGGACATGCCGCGCGACACGCCGATCGACGTCATGACCGAGCATTATCGCCTGGCGCTCAAGGATTTTGCGCCGCTCGACGGCTTCAGGATGCGCATCACAGATGTCACGCCGACTGGCCTTGCACTTGAAGGCGACAGCGCCGAAGACCGGTTATGCCTGATGCGTTGGCGCGACGCCTTCGCCGAAGTCTTCGGCTATCGTCACCCCGATCACGACGACTGCGAATTCCACATCACCTTTGCCTATGCGGCCGACTGGCTGGACGAGGCGGCCTTGCCGCGCTGGCAGGCGATGCTGGACGAGCAGTTGAACTTCCTCAAGGAGCATACGTCGGTGATCGAGCTCGATCCTCCAGCTTTCTGCGCCTTCGAGGACATGAACCACTTCGAGGAACTGATCGTTTTCTCGAACAGACCTGAAACCAAGGAAAACAGATGACCGGACTTACGCTTTATGTCGGCAACAAGAATTATTCGTCCTGGTCGATGCGGCCGTGGATCGCGATGACGGCCGCTGGCATCGAATTTACGGACGTGGTCATCCCGTTCGATTTTGCGGCCGGCAATCCCGAGATTCGGGCAATCTCGCCGACCGGAAAGGTGCCTTTGCTGCGCCATGGCGATTCCCTCGTCTGGGAATCGCTGGCGATCATCGAATACGTGGCCGAGCTCAATCCGGATGCGGGGCTCTGGCCCGCTGAGCGAGAGGCGCGTGCCCGGGCGCGCAGCTATTCGATGGAGATGCTCTCAGGCTTCCGGGCGCTGCGCGGCGCCTGCCCGATGAATATCCGCCGGCAGAAGCAGGCCCTCGATGTGGCCGGGGACGTCCGCGCCGACGTTGCCCGTATCGAGCAGATCTGGAAGGAAGCGCTAGCCCGTTCCGGTGGCCCGTTCCTCTTCGGCGCCTTCAGCGCGGCCGATGCGATGTACGCACCTGTGGTCAACCGCTTCGACGTCTACGATCTCGTTGCGGATCAGGAGACCCTCGGTTACATGGAGCGGGTGAAAGCGCACCCTGCTTTCCTGAAATGGGAAGAAGCCGCCCGCGCGGAGCCCTGGGTCGTTGTCGAAGACGAGGTCTGAAACGGCCGAGTCGAAAATTTGCGGCTGGGGACTGGTCAAACGGGAGTTGGCCATGTATAAGCGCGCCAAATTTCCGTGATTAACATCTGTTTTACACGGCCATTTCGGCTGCTGAACAGTGTTTGCCCGATAAGTGGAGAATGAAATGGCTGTACCTAAAAGAAAAACGAGCCCGTCCAAGCGTGGCATGCGCCGTTCGGCTGACGCTCTGAAGACCCCGACCTACGTCGAGGACAAGAACTCGGGCGAACTGCGCCGTCCGCACCACATCGACCTGAAGACCGGCATGTACCGCGGCCGTCAGGTTCTGACCCCGAAGGAAAACGCATAAGCGTTTCCGTTCGCGGACAAGGTTCAAAGGGCTGGCTCTGCCGGCCCTTTTTCTTTTTGCAACTGACATGATCCCGCTTCGACGCCGTGCTATCGCTGGCACCCGGCGTGAAGACGCCGCATAAAAATGGTCAAGGAGTTTTGATGCTTGCTGCCATCCCGCTGCTGATCCTGCCCTTTGCACTCTACAATCTCGCGATGATCGGAATGTTCGGCGGCACTGCCGGGCTGAATGCCGAGATGCTGTCGCTGTCGATGTTGTCGGGCGCGACCTGGACGATGCGCTTCAGTGACCTCTTGATCGTCGTGGCGCTGATGCTGCTTTTCGTCGAATTGCTGAAGGCGACCCGCACGAGTTCCCGCGCCCTGATGGATCATCTGCTGTCGATGGTCCTGTTCATCGCTTTCCTGGTCGAATTCCTGCTGCTGGCGCCGGCAGCAACGCAGCTCTTCTTCATCCTGATGACGATCAGCTTCATCGACGTCATAGCCGGCTTTGCGGTGTCGATGCGTTCGGCCGGGCGGGATGTTTCCATCGGCCTCTAGGTCAGGATAGCGCGGCAGCTGTCCGAGGCGCTGCCTGAGGCAGGGCGGGCGAAAGCGTGTTTCTCGCCCGCTGCCATGTCAGGGCCTTGTTCAGCCGAGATTGTCGAGCTTGGTCTGGAGCGCGCGAAGCTGCTCCTTGAGTTCGTCGATATCCTTGGCCTCGGCCTTCTTGGTTTCCTTCACCGGTGGCGCGGAAATGAAGGGCGAGAACATCTGCATCGCCTGATGGAACATGTCGGTGTTGCGCCGCACCTGCTCTTCGACAAGTTGCAGGGGCACCTGCAGGTTCTTGCCGAGCGGCGTGTCGCCGAAGGCCTTGTTGATCTGCTCGCGCATCTGCGATTGCTGCTCGGTGAAAGCCTGCATCGAGTGCTCGAGATAGCTCGGCACGACCATCTGCATCTGGTCGCCATAGAAGGAGATCAGCTGGCGCAGGAAGGAGATCGGCAGCAGCGTGTTGCCGGTCTTGGATTCCTGCTCGAAGATGATCTGCGTCAGCACGGAATGGGTGATGTCCTCGCCGGATTTGGCATCCTGAACGACGAAGTCCTCACCCTTCTTCACCATGACAGCCAGGTCGTCGAGCGTGACATAGGTGCTGGTCCCGGTGTTGTAGAGCCGCCGGTTCGCATATTTTTTTATAACGATCTGGCCTTCATGCTTCGCCATCAGGGTCTCCTCTCACCCATCTTCCCGTCTTTATTGCGTTTTTCAGAGTATCCGCAAAAGCGCGCCGCTGACAATGTCTTTGTGCGTTGCGGCGACGCAAGTGCGAAATCTTGCGGTTGCGCCTCAGGTGACGCTTTTGTGGCACTGCATCAAGGCGTTTGACTTGCGCCCCGCGCTTTGCCAGTCTGCTGCCATCACGCAAGAAATCTGAGGAAACGTCCCATGAGCAACCCCTCCATCGTGATCGCCAGCGCGGCCAGAACCGCAGTCGGATCCTTCAACGGTGCCTTCGCCAATACACCGGCGCACGAACTCGGCGCCGCCGTCATCAAGGGCGTGCTGGAGCGCGCGGGCGTCGAGGCCGGTGAGGTCGACGAGGTGATCCTCGGCCAGGTGCTGCAGGCAGGCGAAGGCCAGAACCCGGCGCGCCAGGCGGCGATGAAGGCGGGTGTCCCTCAGGAGAAGACCGCCTGGGGCATGAACCAGCTTTGCGGCTCGGGCCTGCGCGCAGTCGCGCTCGGCATGCAGCAGATTGCAACCGGTGATGCAGAGATCATCGTTGCCGGCGGCATGGAATCCATGTCGATGGCGCCGCATTGCTCGCATCTTCGCGGCGGCGTGAAGATGGGCGATTTCAAGATGATCGACACGATGATCAAGGATGGCCTGACCGACGCCTTCTACGGCTACCACATGGGCATTACCGCCGAGAACGTCGCGCGCCAGTGGCAGCTCAGCCGCGAGGAGCAGGACACGTTCGCACTCGCCTCGCAGAACAAGGCCGAGGCAGCACAAAAGGCAGGGCGCTTCGCCGACGAGATCATTCCCTTCATCGTCAAGGGCCGCAAGGGCGACGTCACCGTCGACCAGGACGAATACATCCGCCATGGCGCGACGCGCGACCAGATGACCAAGCTGCGTCCGGCCTTCGACAAGGAAGGCACGGTCACCGCGGGCAATGCTTCGGGGCTCAACGACGGTGCGGCTGCAACGCTTCTGATGACCGAGGCTCAAGCCTCCAAGCGCGGCATCCAGCCGCTTGCCCGCATCGTTTCCTGGGCAACTGCCGGCGTCGATCCGCAGGTGATGGGCACGGGCCCGATCCCCGCGTCGCGCAAGGCGCTGGCGAGAGCCGGCTGGGCGATCGGCGACGTCGAGCTTGTGGAAGCCAACGAGGCCTTCGCGGCTCAGGCCTGCGCCGTCAACAAGGACCTCGGCTGGGATCCGTCGATCGTCAACGTCAATGGCGGCGCGATTGCCATCGGCCACCCGATCGGTGCATCGGGCGCCCGCGTGCTCAACACGCTGCTCTTCGAAATGAAGCGCCGCGGCGTTTCCAAGGGCCTTGCAACGCTCTGCATCGGCGGCGGCATGGGTGTCGCCATGTGCGTCGAGCGGCTCTAGTCGGTTTGGCGGGATGAACAGCGCCAGGTGGGTTCCGTTTTCCCTCTTGCTGGCCGGTTCGCCGATTGTTTCCGCACACGCCAATCCCGCGCCTCTCGACGAGGCGCGGCTGGTGCAGTGCATGCTGGAACACACGACCTCGAATGAGGAGGTCGCTTTCAAGGACGTGATGGTTGCTGCCCTGAACGACGACAGCGATGCGCTGAAAACGTCGCTGGACCAGCTCAGCAGCGTGATGATGGATCTTGCACTGGAGAAGTGCGAGGTGGGTATGTCCGCGCTCGCGACGCCGCAGTTTCAGGCGGCTGCCGGGCTCTACGGACAACAGGTCGGCGAAAAGCTGATGAAGAAGGCATTCGAAAAACTGAACTGATCAAGTGGGAGGCGTGCATGAGCAGGGTAGCATTGGTCACGGGTGGGTCGCGCGGCATTGGTGCTGCAATCTCCATCGCACTCAAGAATGCTGGCTACAAGGTGGCTGCCAACTATGCCGGCAATGATGAGAAAGCTCAGGCCTTCAAGCAGGAGACCGGCATTTCGGTCTACAAATGGGATGTCTCCAGCTACCAGGCCTGCGCTGACGGCATCGCCAAGGTCGAGGCCGATCTCGGCCCGGTCGAAATCCTGATCAACAATGCCGGCATCACTCGGGACGCGATGTTCCACAAGATGACGCCGGAACAATGGGGCGAGGTGATCGGCACCAACCTCACCGGTCTTTTCAACATGACCCATCCGCTCTGGTCGGCGATGCGCGACCGCGGCTTCGGCCGCGTCATCAACATCTCCTCGATCAACGGCCAGAAAGGGCAGATGGGCCAGGCCAATTATTCGGCCGCGAAGGCCGGCGATCTCGGCTTTACCAAGGCGCTGTCGCAGGAAGGGGCTGCCAAGGGCATCACGGTCAATGCGATCTGCCCTGGCTATATCGGCACGGAGATGGTGCGCGCCATCCCGGAAAAGGTCCTCAACGAACGGATTATCCCGCAGATCCCGGTCGGACGTCTCGGCGAGCCTGAAGAGATCGCCCGCTGCGTGGTGTTTCTGGCCTCGGACGATGCCGGTTTCATCACCGGTTCGACGATTTCGGCGAACGGCGGACAATTTTTCGTCTGACCACCGCGTTTCACCAACACAGGAAAACGGCGCCTTCCCGGCGCCGTTTTTCATGTGGTGCGGAGCGCAAGCCCTGCCGGTTTTTCCCGTGTCCCGCGCCTGAAGTTGTACCGGTTTTTCTGTTGTCGGAACGCGACGTAGACACTACATGTTGAGGAGAACAAAGGCGGAATAACGCGCGGGCAACGAGTCGCCGCCGGATGTTCCCGCCATGGTCGCGCGGATGACGTGCGATTCTCATTCTCTCTCTAAGCGGAATCTCCGACGAATTTCGTTAAAAATTTTCCAGGGTTTCCAGAGTCTTGGATTCCGAATCCTTGGGGCCGTTTGGTGGTGGGGCGACCCCGTTTTCGGCGAATCGCCGGCTGCAAAGTGCCGAATAGGCCCCAGATTCAGCATGTGGTGCAACGTTCGGTGTTGAAATCTATATCTAGTCGTGAACATACAGTGAATCACGAGGAGTCAGCGATTCGTCTCCGATTCGTTCCACGGCTGTTCCGAATCTCGATTGCGCGGCCACAACAGGTGGTGCAATGGGTATCGGAGGTGCTGAGCGAGAGTTTTAGTTGTCGGCGCCCCTTGCGTTTGGCTCGGTGCGTGGGCATGTGTTTGCCGCCAGCGTTCAAAAGACGCTGCCGTAATTTCTGAATGCCCGGGATCGATGACGTGTCCGTTCACCCCATGATCCTGAGCGGCCGCGGCGTAACTGCGGTGCTCGGGCCAACCAATACCGGCAAGACGCATTATGCGATCGAGCGCATGGTCGCCCATGAGAGTGGCGTTATCGGTCTGCCGCTGCGGCTGCTCGCGCGCGAAGTCTATACGCGTCTCGTCGAAAGGGTCGGGCATCACAACGTCGCGCTGATCACCGGCGAGGAGAAGATCACCCCGCATCGCGCCCGCTTTTCGGTCTGCACCGTCGAGGCGATGCCGCGCGAGACGACGGCATCCTTCGTCGCGATCGACGAGGTTCAGCTTGCCGGTGACCTTGAGCGCGGTCACATCTTCACCGACCGGATCCTGCATCTGAGGGGGCGTGGCGAGACGCTGCTTCTGGGGGCTGCAACGATGCGGCCGATCCTCGAACAGCTGCTGCCCGGCATCACCGTCGTCGAACGGCCGCGCATGTCGCAGCTGCTTTATGCCGGCTCGAAGAAAATCACCCGTCTGCCACATCGCACGGCAATCGTCGCCTTCTCGGCCGACGAAGTCTACGCGATTGCCGAACTGATCCGCCGCCAGCGCGGCGGCGCCGCGGTCGTGCTCGGCGCGCTGTCACCACGCACGCGCAATGCACAGGTCGCACTTTACCAGGAAGGCGACGTGGAATTTCTGGTCGCGACCGACGCGATCGGCATGGGTCTCAACCTCGACGTCGATCACGTTGCCTTCGCCCAGGACCGCAAGTTCGACGGCTACCAGTTCCGCGATCTCAACCCGGCCGAGCTGGCGCAGATCGCCGGGCGCGCCGGTCGCCACATGCGCGACGGAACCTTTGGCGTGACCGGTCGTGTCGACCCCTTCGACAATGAGCTCGTTCACCGCATCGAGGCGCATCAATTCGATCCGGTCAAGGTGCTGCAGTGGCGCTCGAAGGCCTTCGACTACGCCTCGATCAGTGCCCTGAAGAAGAGCCTGGATGCCGCACCGACGGTCCCGGGTCTTGCCCGGGCGCTACCGGCGGTAGACCAGCAGGCGTTCGAGCATCTGGTCCGCTACCCCGAGATCATCGACATCACCACCAATGCCCAGCGCGTGGAGAAGTTGTGGGAAGCCTGTGCCTTGCCCGACTATCGGCGCATCACGCCGGCCCAGCACGCCGACCTGATCTCGACGCTTTATATGGATCTCGTCCGCCGCGGCACGGTAAATGAAGACTTCATGGCCGAGCAGGTCAGGCGTGCCGATCATACCGATGGTGAGATCGACACACTTTCGGCGCGAATCGCGCAGATCAGGACATGGACTTATGTGTCGAACCGGCCCGGATGGCTGGCCGATCCGACACACTGGCAAGAAAAGACGCGGGAAATTGAAGATCGATTATCCGACGCACTACATGAACGGTTGACGAAACGCTTTGTTGATCGCAGGACATCTGTGCTCATGAAGCGCCTGAGAGAGAATGCTATGCTGGAAGCTGAAATCAGTGTGAATGGTGATGTCTTCGTCGAAGGACACCACGTAGGACAACTAACCGGTTTCCGGTTTACGCTGGCGACCGGCGGAGACGGCCCGGATGCCAAGGCCGTGCAGGGTGCGGCGCAGAAGGCGCTGGCGCTCGAGTTCGAAGCGCGGGCTGCCCGTCTGCATGCTTCCGGCAACAACGATCTGGCGCTGTCGTCCGATGGTCTGGTGCGTTGGCTCGGCGACCCCGTGGCGCGGCTTTCGGCCAGCGACCACGTCATGCGCCCGCGCGTCATCCTTTTGGCCGACGATCAGCTGCAGGCCAATGCCCGCGAGCACGTCGTCGCCCGCATCGAGCGCTTCGTGAACCATCACATCGGCACGGTCCTGAAGCCGCTCGACGATATTTCGCGCGCCGAAGACCTCGAAGGCCTCGCCAAGGGCCTGGCCTTCCAGCTCGTCGAGAACCTCGGCGTGCTGTTCCGTCGCGATGTCGCCGAAGAGGTGAAGTCGCTCGACCAGGACGGCCGCGCCTCGATCCGCAAGTATGGCGTCCGCTTCGGCGCCTACCACATCTTCCTGCCGGCCCTCCTGAAGCCGGCTCCGGCCGAACTCATCACCCTGCTCTGGGCGCTGAAGAACGACGGTCTCGACAAGCCCGGCTATGGCGATCTCATCCCGATGCTTGCTGCCGGACGCACCTCGGTCGTGACCGATCCGTCCTTCGAGCGCACCTTCTACAAGCTCGCCGGCTTCCGTTTCCTCGGCAAGCGCGCCGTGCGCATCGACATTCTCGAGCGCCTGGCCGATCTCATCCGTCCGCTCCTGCAGTGGAAGCCCGGCACGCAGCCGCGTCCGGAAGGCGCCTATGACGGCCGTCGCTTCACCGCGACCACGTCGATGCTCTCGATCCTCGGGGCGACGCCTGACGACATGGAGGAGATTCTGAAGGGCCTCGGCTACCGCGCCGACAGCGTCAAGGCCGAGGAGGCCGCCGCCTTCCTCGCCAGCCACGGCGGTGCCGCGGCCGATGCCACAGTCGGTTCCGAACCGGTTGCCGCAGACGATGCGGACGCCGACGGCGTCGAAGAGCAGACGGAAGCCGCAGCCGCAGCCGCGGAAGCGCCCGCAGCCGAAGCCGAACAGTCTGTCGATGCAGAAGCCGCAGCTTCGGACGAGGCGCAGCCGGCTGAAACCGTTGTCGCCGAGACCGGCGAACCGGTTGAAGCCAAGCCCGTCCTTCTCTGGCGTCCAGGCACCCGCCAGGACAACCAGCGCCAGGGTGGCCGTCCTCAGGGCGAGCAGCGTCGCGGCGGTCAGCGTCATGGCCACGGTCAGAACCAGGGCGAAGGACGTGATGGCGGGCGCAAGGGCGGCCAGCAGGCACGTGGCAAGCGTTCCGACGGCGGCAAGCCGGAAGGCGGTCCGCGTCAGGATCGCGGCGAACGTCATGATCGTCACGACCGCGGCGGCAAGCAGGCACAGGGCAAGTTCGAGGCGCGTCCGCCGCGTCGCGAGAAGCCGGTGGATCCGGATTCGCCCTTCGCCAAGCTTGCGGCTCTCAAGGAGCAGATGAAGAAATAAGGGCAGGTCATGGAAAAGCAGCCAGCGTCCAACCCGGCATCACGCCAGCGTCTCGACAAATGGCTGTTTTTCACGCGGCTGATCAAATCCCGATCGCTTGCGCAAAAGGCGATCGAGGATGGTCACGTCGCGGTCAACGACCAGCGGGTGACGCAGTCCTCGTTCCAGCTGAAGACGGGCGATGTGGTCGGGCTCGCCCTCGACCGGCGCGACCTTGTTGTGCGCGTGGTTGCGTCAGGGGAGCGACGCGGGCCATTCGAAGAGGCTCGGCTCCTTTATGAGGATCTGACCCCGGAACAGCCGAAGGAGAAGCTCTCGGCCTACGAGCTCGCAACGCGCGAGCGGGGCGCCGGGCGGCCGACCAAGAAAGAGCGGCGGGAAACCGATCGGCTGAAGCCGGATTTCGATCGGCGTGAGGATTAGAAAACTCTGCCTTTGCGGGGGCATTTCGCGCATTGAATATTCTTGCAAAGGGTCCATAAAGCCTTTACCTGACAGACCCACGTTGGGTGCATCGGGTTTGCTTCGGCAGCTATGCGCGCCGGACATTCCTAGCATGCGCGGACGACGAGGATCACCATTGATTGCCGTCTGCCATCAAACGTGAGCATCGGCTGGAGTACCTCATGACGTACGTCGTGACCGACAATTGCATTCGCTGCAAGTATACCGACTGTGTCGAAGTCTGCCCCGTAGACTGCTTCTATGAGGGCGAGAATTTCCTCGTCATCCATCCCGACGAGTGCATCGACTGTGGCGTTTGCGAACCGGAATGTCCTGCCGAAGCGATCAAGCCGGACACCGAGCCGGGCCTCGATATGTGGCTGAAACTGAACGCTGATTTCGCCACCAAGTGGCCGAACATCACCGTCAAGCGCGATGCGATGCCGGAGGCCAAGGAAATGGACGGCGTCGAGGGCAAGTACGACAAGTTCTTCTCGGCCGAACCGGGCCAGGGCGACTGAGCCGTTTCGTCGCCGGTCGTTCGGCGGCGCTGGCGCAAGGCGTTCGGCCTTGCGGGCCAAAGCTGGGGATAACAGGTCCTGCCCTCGCAGTTGCGAGAATGGTGGCTTGATGGCTGCCATGCAGCAAATTATTGATTTCGGCACTTTTTTGTGATAGGTTCCTTCTACTGATCCACAGAGGGTGTTTTTGCGCGCCCGAAAACCATCACGAAAGCAAACGATCTCCAAAACACGGTTTTCCCCAAGACGCAGCGATGCGTTGAGCAGTTGTGACCGTGTTTGATGAGGCTGTTTGCGTTCCTTGGACGGACCAGGATGTACCCACCCGGCGGTATCCCCGTCTATCCCGGGCCTCACTGACCCGGCCCCGGCCATAATGGCCGGCGCGAAACAGGGAGTTTTTGAAACGAATGACGACCCAGCAGAAAAAATCTTCGACACGCCAGGGCTTCAAGACCGGTGAATCGATCGTCTATCCGGCCCACGGTGTTGGCCAGATCGTGGCGATCGAAGAGCAGGAAGTCGCCGGCATGAAGCTTGAGCTTTTTGTCATCGATTTCGAGAAGGACAAGATGCGTCTCAAAGTGCCGGTGGCCAAGGCCGTCAGCATTGGCATGCGCAAGCTTTCTGAAACCGATTTTGTCGATCGCGCGTTGAAGGTTGTGCAGGGCAAGGCTCGCGTGAAGCGCACCATGTGGTCGCGCCGCGCGCAGGAATACGATGCCAAGATCAATTCCGGCGACCTCATTTCCATCGCAGAAGTCGTACGCGACCTCTATCGCGCAGAAAACCAGCCGGAACAGTCCTATTCCGAACGCCAGCTCTATGAAGCTGCCCTCGACCGCATGGCGCGCGAGATCGCTGCCGTGAACAAGATGTCGGAAACCGAAGCTGTGCGCCTCGTCGAGGCCAATCTCAGCAAGGGGCCGAAGCGCGGCAAGGCGATCGACGAAGACGACGCCCAGGACGAAGCTGCATAAGCTTGCCAACAGCAGTGACACTGCCAAAAAGCCCGGCCATCGCGCCGGGCTTTTTCTTTGATCGGATGGAACTTTTGGGGTCGGCGCGCATTAACATTAGCCGGCAGGAACGCGCCACTTGCGCGCCGGGCGATCTGGTTCTGTGATGCGTCACCGTTCAGGTTCGTGACTAGGAAGGTAGGGCGCCGCGTCGTTTCTTCAAGTTTCGGCGTCGCGGCGCGAGAGGGGATGGGGAAAGGCGCGATTTTCCACCCGTATCCCGCTCTCACTTTTGGAGACGATCACGTTTGTGGCCCGGTTGGATCCGAACCGGATTACCGTGATCGAGACGCCCCTGCTGCCGGACGCCCATCCGCCCGGCCTTTTGGACTTCGCACGCAATGGCGCCCGGCGCCAGTCACGGAGTGATCGATGAAGACTCTCACTGCAGACCGGCGGATGATCAAGATCGCAATGGAGGCGCCCTATCTCGAGCGCGACGAGGAGCACGCCCTGGCCCAAGCCTGGCGGAACGACCACGACCAGGAAGCGCGCAACAAGATCGCCATGTCGCATATGCGCCTGGTCATCTCGATGGCGGCGAAGTTCCGCAACTTCGGCCTGCCGATGGGCGACCTCGTGCAGGAGGGCCATATCGGCCTTCTGGAGGCGGCGGCACGCTTCGAGCCGAGCCGCGAGGTTCGGTTCTCGACCTACGCGACCTGGTGGATCCGAGCGTCGATGCAGGACTATGTTCTGCGCAACTGGTCGATCGTTCGCGGCGGCACCAGTTCGGCACAAAAGGCCCTGTTCTTCAACTTGCGGCGCCTGCGCGCCCGTCTTGCCCAAGGCGACAGACAGCTTACATCGCAGGCTATGCATGAGGAAATCGCCGCAGCGCTCGGCGTCAGCATCGCCGACGTGCAGACGATGGACGCGCGGCTTTCCGGTAGCGACACGTCGCTACAGGCGCCGGTGGGCGGCGGCGATTCCGACGGTGGCGAACGGCTGGATTTTCTCGCTTCCGACGCACCTTTGCCCGACGAGCAGGTCAGCGAGATGATCGACGGTGAACGCGCCCGCATCTGGCTGCGCGATGCCTTGGGCGCGCTGACGGAGCGGGAGATGCGCATCATCCGCGCCCGGCGGCTGTCGGAGGAAGGTGCGACGCTCGAGGAGCTTGGCCTTGATCTCGGGATTTCCAAGGAGCGGGTGCGCCAGATCGAGACCCGGGCCCTGGAGAAGCTGAGGGCGGCACTTGCAACCCGGGCGCCAGCACTGACGAGCGGAATTCATTGACTGCCTGCCGGGTTATCGGTGTCGCAAACCCCAACCGCTTTGCTGCGCAGTGACGTCAAAGGAGTTGGAGAAGGTTTCCTCATAGCGGCCGGCTAAGGTCGTGCAGACGGCTCTGCCGAACTTCTACGTCTGACAAGAGGCGCGGGGCCTGACGTGCGCTTTCGCCGTTCTCGGACGCAGGACGCCGCCCACCACTCTCCGAAAGCGTACTCGTTCCATGCGGCGTTGCGCGCTCAGCCATGGGATGGGGCATGGCCGCATTTTCTCTCTATCGCATGCTCTTCAAACTGCATGCTCGTCAGAATGGGCACAGTGCGCGGCCTATTCGGAAACGATCTTCACCTTGTCGCCAGGCTTCACCGTGGAGCTGACCTGCATCGCGTTGATCACCCGGAAGAGGTCGAGCTTGCGGTCCGTTCCCATCATGCGGGCAGACAGCGTTGTGATGGTGTCGCCCGGCCTTACCGTCACCACACGAATACGCAGCGGCTTCAGCGACTGGGCCTCTGAAGGCGTCATCCGCCGGAACGAGTTGCGCAACTGGTTTGCGGTCGGTTCGAGCGCATTGGACCCCTTGGGCACCGCCGTCAGGAAACGGTAGATGCGGGTGTCGATGCGGATGACGGTGACGTCGAAATCCCAGCGATCCGCCGATGCGCGCGCGGTCGCGGCTTCCAAGCCGTTGATGTTGATGGGTCTTATCGTATCGGGCTTCAGTCCGGTGACCCAGCCGCTGGCGATATAATCCGTCAGGCTGCGTCCACCGGTATCGGCCACGCCGTCGAAGCGAACGGCAATGTCGCCGGCGCCAGTTGCGAGAACGGCCTCGGCCTTGTTGTCGATCTGGAAGCCGGCCGGCACGTCGAAGCGGATGCCGAGCTGGCCGTGCAGGAAGGTCTGGCCGCGGACATAACCTTCCTGAGGGCTGTCGCCATAAAGAAGGCCGTCAATGCCGGCGAGGTAGTAATCACGGCCGCGGTCACCGCTCGATCCTTCGGGGCCAAAGGCACGCGCATGCCGGCGCGCCAGGTCGACGCGCTGGGGCGCGTTCGGATGGCTCGACAGGAAGTCCAGGCTCTGGTCGGATTCCGGGTCGACCGCGGTGAAGCGGCTATAGGCGGCCATGGAGTCCAGAAAGCGCGCGGCCGCGTAAGGGTCGTAACCGGCTTCGCCGAGCATGCGCACGCCGATGACGTCCGCCTGGAGTTCCTGGTTGCGCGAGAAGGCCGCAAGCCTCAGCTTGCCGCGCGCAAGCGCCTGCTTGCCGGCAAGATCCGATGACAGCACCTCGGAGACCACACGGCTGGCGATGACCTCGGCTTCTTCGCGCTGCTGCCGCTCGATGCCATGGTTGGCGGTCACGTGCGCCATCTCGTGCGACAGCACGGCGGCGACTTCCGATGCATCGTTGGCGAGCGCCAGCAGGCCGCGGGTGACGTAGAGATAGCCGCCCGGTAGGGCGAAGGCGTTGATCGCGGGCGAATTCAGGATGGTGATGCGATAGGACTGCTGCGGGTTTTCCGAAACCGCCGTCAGCGCGCCGGTGATGCGCGCGACCAGCCGCTCGGTCTTGGCGTCCTTGTACTCGCCGCCGTAGCTCGCGACGATGCGCGGATGTTCGCGCGCGCCCATTTGCGCTCGCGGATCGTTCTTCTGGACTTCCTCGACGATCTGCGGATTGGACGACGGCGATACCGTCGGCTCGTAGGTCTGTTCGATGACCGATTGGCATGCGGAAAGAAGGGTGGTGGCGAATAATGCAACCACAAGGCGCGCACGCAGCCGTCCGCGCTTCGGCGGGAACCGGTCGTGTGTGACTGTATGCCTTACCATGCCTCAGCCCGTTTCCCGTCCGCCGCTCCGCCCAAATTCTGTTGGGCGAGGGAACGACAGCGTTGAAAGTCCTACTTTTTCAGCCCGGCAGCGTTGCTCCACCGCGACTGTTCAAGCCCTGGTCTTGCTGTATCTGATTTCAGCGCCACCTGCCTAGTTTGTCTCGGTAGAAATAGTTGCCCCGTGGTATCACGGCAACGGATGCGCGAATATTCGCTCACTTGCCGGATATTTCGCGCGTCGCATGGCGTCGCGGTCAAATTGTGGCAATCGGCCGAGGGCGAAGAGAATCCGGCCCCATCACGACACATTGCCAAGAAAGCGGTCGATCGCCGCATTGTCTCGCCGCTCCAGGAAGCGGGCGAGGGAGTCATGCGCAATGATACGCCCCTGGTCCAGAAAAAGCACGCTGTCGGCCAATGCTTTCACGTCATCGGGATGGTGTGTGATCATCAGGATGGTGTTGCCCTCTTCCTCATGCAACTCGCGAAGCAGCGTGCGCATGCCCGCACGCATGCCGGGGTCGAGGGCCGCAAAGGGCTCGTCGAGCAACAGCAGGGGACGATGCCGCACCAGCGCCCGGGCGAGTGCCACCCGCTGGCGTTCGCCGCCTGAAAGCGTGGGTGGCAGGCGTCGTGCAAAGCCCGTGAGACCGACGCGGCGCAGCGCGTCTTCGATCGTTATGCGATCGCCCGCGCTCAGGCGAAGGGCCGGGTCGATCCCGAGTCCGACATTGGTCGCGACATCGAGATGGGCGAAGAGATTGTTGTCTTGGAAGATCATCGAAACCGGGCGCTCCGAAGGCGCCAGTCTGTCGACATTCTTGCCGAGGATACGGATCTCGCCACCGTCGGGTTCCTCGAAGCCGGCAACCAGGTGAAGCAGCGTCGACTTGCCCGAACCGGAAGCGCCGGCGACGGCGACGATGCCGCCCGCGGCAACGGCGCACTCGAAATGCAGCGTCGTCGTGTCGTAGCGAACCTCGACGTTGCTAAGCTCTATGGCGAGCGGATCGTTCATGCTTTGCGTCTTTCCGGCTGGCGGTGGTGATCTGCCGTGCCGAGGATAGTGAAAATCAGGCAGAGAAGCCCCAGGAAGAGGGCGAGACCGGCCGCATCTGCGGTCCGGTAGCTGCCCATGCGGCTATAGAGCAACCAGGGCAGGGTCACCATGTCCTGCGAGCCGAAGAGCGCGACGGCGCCCAGATCGCCAAGCGACAGAGCCATGGCGAAGGAGAGGGCCATCAGCAAGGGTTTGCGAAGGGCAGGAAGGTCGATCCATCGCAGGCGATGAAACCCGCGGATGCCGAGACTTGCCGTCAGTCGCTCGGAGCGCGCCGCATGCGTGGCCATGGCCGGTGCCAGAATGCGATGGACGAAGGGAAGCGCCATCAATGCATTGATCACCACGACGATAACGGGCGCAAAGCGCGCGACGTCGCCCAGGGGACGGAGCAGCAGGAACCAGCCGGCACCGAGCACGACAGGCGGGACGAGCAAGATCAGCGACGCGCTGGCGCCAATGGCGCCGGCAAAGCCGCGGGCGAGCGGCCCGGAACGCCGAGGTGCAACGACCGTTGTCGCCGCACGGATCATAATGGCAGCCATCGTGACCGAGGCAAGCGCCGAGGCGAGCGCGATTGCCGCGCTGGTCAGCAGTGCCTTGTGCACGTTCGGGTCGCGCGCGAGCTTCAAAAGGTCGGCGTCGAGACCGGAAACCACGACGGCAACCAGCGGCGCGGCGAGGAACGTCAGCGCCACGGCGATCCAGGCACCGTCTGTTAGGCGCGAGTTCCAGGACCCGCCGTCGAAACGGCGGACGGTACGGCCGCCGGTCATGCCCTCTTCCGGCTCGGTTGCCAAATGGCGAAGCACGAGCAACAGCAGGCCGGTCATGGCGATCTGTAGACCGGACAGCGCGATGGCGCGCGGCGGATCGAATTCGAAGCGCAGCGCCTGATAGATCGCGACCTCGATGGTGCTTGCCGCGGGCCCGCCGCCAAGCGTCAGCACGAGCGTGAAGCTGGTGGCGCAGAGCATGAAGACGAGGCCGGCGGCGCCGGGCAATAGCCCGCGAAGCACGGGCCATTCGACGAAGCGAAAAAGCGCACGAGGTGGCATGCCGAGATTGGCGGCCGAGCGCCAGTATTCGCCGGGAATGCGCTCAAGCCCGGCAAGAAACAGGCGCGCGGCAAGCGGCATATTGAAGAAGACATGGGCGAGCAGGATGCCGAACAGGCCGTAAATGCTGACCGGTTGCTCGAGGCCGAGCCAGCGCAGGCCCGAATTGAGAAAACCTTGGCGCCCCCAGATCTCGATCAATCCGAGTGCGCCGACAAGAACGGGCAGGCCAAGCGGCAGTGCCATCAGCCGCACCAGCCAGATCCGGCCGAAAAACTGAGGTCGGCGCGCGAGCGCCCGCGCAACGGGAATGGCGAACAACACCGACAATAGCGTCGAGAGGCTGGCCTGCAAAAGCGTGAAGCGGGTGACGCGCCAGATATAGGCGTCGAACAGGGTGCCGCCGTCCGCGCCGCCCGTCTGCGCCAACAGGGCCGCGACGGCGAGGCCGACGAACGAAAGAAAGGCGCCGAGGCAAAGAGCCCCGGCGACAATGGTCATACGGTTTTCGCGACGTGCGAACAATCCGGCCTCAGTTCTTGCTCATCGCAGCCAGCCATTCGTCGATCCAGGCCTTGCGGTTCTTCGCGACCTCGTCCGACGGCAGCAGGAAGGTGTTTTCCGGTTTGACCAGCTTGTTGAAGGCGTCGGGCAGAGGTTCCTTGGTGGCGCCGACCGGCATCATCCAGTTGGTGGTCGGGATGATCGACTGGAACTCCGGACCGGTCATGAAGGCGAGGAACTGCTTGGCGAGATCCGGCTCCTTGGCATTCTTCGTCATGCCGGCCACTTCGATCTGGATGTAGTGCCCCTCGGAAAAGGCGGCCGCCTGGTAACGCTCGGTGTTTTCCGCGACCATGTGGTAGGCGGGAGAGGTGGTGTAGGAAAGCACCATCGGCGCTTCGCCCTTGGTGAAGAGGCCGTAGGCTTCCGACCAGCCGGGGGTGACGGTGAGGACACGATCCTTGAGCTTGGCCCAGGCCGCACCCGCCTCATCGCCATAGACGGCCTTGACCCAGAGCAAGAGCCCGAGACCCGGCGTCGAGGTGCGCGGATCCTCGATGACGATCTTCTGCGAGGGGTCACCTTCGACCAGTTCCTTGAGGCTCTTCGGTGGCGCCTTCAGTGTCTCGGTGTCGTAGACGACGGCGAAATGACCGTAATCGTAGGGCAAGAAGGTGTCGTCGGCGAAGTCGCCTGGCACCGTCACGCCGGTTGCTTCGATGCCATGCGGCGCGAAAAAGCCGGTGGCCTTGGCTTCAGCGACGAGATTGGTGTCGAGGCCGAGTACGATGTCGGCCTTCGAAGCCTCGCCTTCGAGCTTCAGGCGCGTCAGAAGCTCGACGCCGTCGGCGACGCCGACATAGTTGACCTTGCATGCGCAGGTCTTCTCGAAAGCTTCGGCGACCTTGGCGCCGGGACCCCACTCGGTGATGAAGCTTTCATAGGTATAGACGGTAAGCGTCTTGTCGGCCGCAGTGGCGGCGCCAGCCACGACAAGGCCGGCAACGGTCGCCAGCGCCAGCCGGCTGAACAGTTTCAGTGAAAAGTTGGACATGCGAAGCACCTCTCCCAAAGTTCGTTGTTGCACGGGAAAAGGGCGTATCGGTGCGATCGCGTCTAATCCCTCCGCCGGTATGAGCCGGATCAGGTTCCGCGGGTTGGCGTTTTGACGCCTCTCAGCCTTCGGCCGCCATGCGGTCGGGAGGCACCCCGTTAGAGCGGCAAGAGATTTACCGCCACACAGGTTTGATGGCAAGTCGAGATTGTATCACTGCAGCCCGCGCGCAGGCTTTGCTGTCCCTGCGTTTCCATGGACTATCAGGTGCGCTATGACACTGCTCCAAGAGAGTTGCGGGGAGGAAACGCCGTGCCGGATATGCTCGTTCGACTTTATGCCCTGCCGACGGAGCCCCAGTCGCGGCTCGGCGCGGGCATCAGCATTCGCCGCGCCATGGCGCCGGAGCGCCGTCTGGTGGTCGCCTGGATCGAAAAGACCTTTGGCGCCGGCTGGGCAGGTGAGGCGGAAGCCGCCTTCTCCTCGACCCCGACACGCATGCACATCGCCGTGCATGATGAGAAGATCGTCGGTTTTGCCTGTCACGACGTGACGGCACTCGGCTTTTTCGGCCCGACCGGCGTCGACGAAAGCATGCGCGGGCAGGGCATCGGTGAGGCGCTGCTGCTTGCGAGCCTCGCCGCGATGCGCGACGCCGGCTACGGCTATGCGGTGATCGGTGGGGTTGGGCCGGCGAAGTTCTACGAGCGGGTAGCGGGCGCGATCGAGATTCCGGATTCGACCCCCGGGATCTATGCCGGCATGCTGTTTCCCGATCAGGTGCCGGAAGGGCACTGATCGTTTGGGCTAAATGCTGCGATCGGGGCGGTTGACGGTTTTCTTCGTTTTCCTTCCGCGATCCTTTGCGCTATGGGCTTTGCCATGGCTCGATCGACCTTCACCATATTGCTTGGCGGCGCCCTCTCGGCAACCGACCGGCTGACAGAGCAGCTCCGCAACAGCCGCTTCGTTGCCGCTGACGGCGGCATGCGGCACGCGCGACTGCTTGGCGTGACGCCGGATGTCTGGGTCGGGGATTTCGACTCGACCGAAGAGGCCCTGCTTGCCGAATTCTCCGCCGTGCCGCGCGAGCCCTATCCGGCGGCAAAGGCGGCGACGGACGGCGAAATCGCTGTAGAGGCCGCATTGTCGCGCGGTGCCGACCGCCTGATCTTTGCAGGTGCACTTGGTGGCACCCGCAGCGACCATGCCTTTCTGCACCTGTTGCAGGCCGTCGCGCTTGCCGAACGTGGGCTTCCGGTGCTGATGACCTCTGGCGAGGAAGAGGCCTATCCGCTGCTTGCCGGCGCGTTTGATCTCGACCTGCCGAAGGGCTGCCTCTTTTCCGTGCTGGGATTGACCGAGCTTAATGGTCTTTCGATCGCCAACGCGCGCTATCCACTTGACGATTTCACCTTGCCGTTCGGCTCGTCCCGAACCGTTTCCAACGTTGCGGAGGGTCCCCTTCGCTTCACTCTCAAGAGCGGCCGCGCCATCGTGCTCGCCCGCCCCTATGACCTTTCCGGAGCCTGAGCCTTGGCGCCTCCCATTCTGAAACTCGACGATATCTTCCTCACCTTCGGCGGTACGCCGTTGCTTGCCGGCGCCAATTTTCAAGTGGAGCCGGGCGATCGCATCTGTCTGGTTGGCCGCAACGGCTCGGGCAAGTCGACGCTGATGAAGATCGCCGCGGGGCTTGCCGAGGCGCAGACGGGAGAGGTTTTCCGCCATCCGTCGGCGACCATCCGCTATTTGCACCAGGCGCCGGATTTCGACGGCTATGACACGGTCCAGGCCTATGCCGAGGCGGGCCTTGGTCCCAGTGACGACCCCTATCGTGTTGCCTACTTGCTGCAGCATCTGGGTCTGACGGGAGAAGAGGATCCGAAGCGCCTTTCGGGCGGCGAGGCGCGCCGGGCGGCTCTCGCCCGCGTCATGGCGCCGGAGCCGGACATTCTCCTGCTCGACGAGCCGACCAACCATCTCGACCTGCCAACGATCGAATGGCTGGAAGACGAGCTGATCCGCAGCCGTTCGGCACTGGTGCTGATCTCACACGACCGGCGCTTTCTGGAGAAGGTCTCGACCGCGACCGTGTGGCTCGATCGCGGCCAGTCGCGCCGGCTCGACCGCGGCTTTGCCCATTTTGAGGCCTGGCGCGACGAGGTGCTGGAGGCCGAAGAGCTGGAGCAGCACAAGCTCGGGAAGGCGATCGAACGCGAGGAGCACTGGCTGCGCTACGGCGTGACGGCGCGACGCAAGCGCAACATGCGTCGCCTCGGCGAGCTGCAAACCATGCGGGCGAACTATCGCGGCCACAAGGGGCCGCAGGGCACCGTGCAGGCGACGGCGGCCGACGCCAAGGAGTCCGGCAAGCTGGTGATCGAGGCGGAAAAGATCAGCAAGGCCTATGGCGATCGCACCATCGTCGCACCCTTCTCGATCCGCGTGCACCGTGGCGACCGGATCGGCCTCGTCGGCCCGAACGGCGCCGGCAAGACGACGCTTTTGAAGATGCTGACGGGACAGATCGAGCCGGATACCGGCACGGTCAAGCTTGGCACCAATCTCGAAATGGCGACGCTCGACCAGAAGCGCGAAGACCTCAACTTGGACGACACGCTGGCGCATTACCTGACCGACGGGCGCGGCGACAATTTGCTCGTCAACGGCGAGCAGCGCCACGTCACCGGCTACATGAAGGATTTCCTGTTCCAGCCGGAGCAGGCGCGAACCCCGATCCGTGAACTCTCGGGTGGTGAACGCGCCCGGTTGATGCTGGCGCGCATCCTGGCCAGGGCGACCAACCTTCTGATCCTCGACGAGCCGACCAACGACCTCGACATCGAGACGCTGGACCTGTTGCAGGAGATCGTCGCCGGTTTTGCCGGGACAGTGATCCTCGTCAGCCACGACCGTGACTTCCTCGACCGCACCGTCACCTCGACCATCGCGCCGGCAAACCCCGAGGAGCCGGACGGCCGCTGGATCGAGTATGCCGGCGGTTATTCCGACATGATGGCGCAGCGCAAGGGCGCGATCGAGGAGAAGCGCAGGGCCGAGAAGGCGGAGAAGGCCAGGGCAAGCGAAACGGCTGCACCCGCTGCCGAGGTGCCGAAGGTTGCCAAGGGCAAGCTGTCCTACAAACAGAAATTCGCGCTTGAAAACCTGCCGAAGGAGATCGCCAAGGCGGAAGCCGAGGCCGCCAAGCGCGAAGAAAAGATGGCCGATCCCAATCTCTTCACAAAAGATCCGAATGCCTTCGCGAAGCTCGCCCAGGAACTGGAGAAACTGCGTGCGGATCTCGCCCGCATGGAAGAGGAATGGCTGGAACTCGAGATGCTGCGCGAGGAACTCGAAGGCTAAAGGCCAGACGAAAGCGCCCGGGTTTCGCCGGGCGCGCACGGATCGTCATAATACTTTGAATCTGCGTATGTATTGACACGCCGATCTGCCGGGATCGCAGGAAGTGCGCGGCCGCACGTTGAACGCTCTCGGGAGATATGATAAGAAAAACTTATTATATCAAAAGTGAACGATCCAGATGCCCTTCAAGCTCGAATCCGAAACCATCGGCATGCTCTTGACCGACGTCTCGCGCCTTCTGCGCGGGGCTTTCGACCGCAAGGTCAATGCCATGGACTTGGGCATTACGCCTGGCGAAGCCCGTACGCTGATCCAGGTGGGCCTGACCGAGGGCATCAAGCAGGCCGAGATTGCCACGCGCATGGGCATCGAGCCGATGACGCTTTCGGCCTATCTCGACCGGCTGGAGGCCATGGGCCTTGTCGCGCGCGTGCCAGACCCGGCGGATCGCCGCGCCAAGAACGTCGTCTTGACCGACAAGGCAGAGCCCTTGCTCACCGTGCTGATGGCGGGCCTAAGAGAAATGATGGGCGCCTATACCGCAGGTCTCGACGAAGCGACGCGCGAAGTCCTCTGCGGCAACCTGCGCATCCTGCGCGACAACCTGCGTGAACTCGACCCATGCCTTGCCGGCAAGAATACGGGTGGCACGAGCGGGGATGCTCGATGACTCGCCGCATGAGCGAGCGGCGCACGAGCATTATCGGCGCCTTTCTGGTGGCCCTTGGGCCTGTTTCCATGGCGCTCTATACGCCGGCGATGCCGGAATTGGTGCGTGCCTTCTCCTCGAGCGAGGCGGCGATCAAGATGACGCTGTCGCTCTATTTCGCCGGTTTCGCCTTCGCCCAGCTCGTGTCCGGAACGCTCTCTGACGTCATCGGCCGTCGCCGCGCCACGCTGATCTTCATGGCGATCTATCTTGTCGGCAGCCTGATGGCCGCCTTTGCGCCCTCGGTGGCGGTGCTTTTGGCCGGGCGCCTGGTGCAGGGCATCGGCGCCTCCGTCGGCATGACGGTGGCGCGCGCGATCGTGCGCGACCAGTTTACAGGCACCGAAGCGGCGCGGATCATGAACATGATCGGCATGATGCTGGCGCTCGGACCTGCCGTGTCGCCGACGCTCGGCGGTCTGGCGCTCGGCCTCTTCGGCTGGCAGTCGATCTTCTTCCTGATGGTCGGTTTCGCCGCGATGGCCTGCCTTACCGTGCAGTTCTTCATGGCCGAGACATCGACGCCAGACCCGGCCAAGGGCCACCTGAAGCCGATCCTTGCTGCCTATCGCCGATTGGTCAGCGACAGCCGCTTCATTTCCTCGACGCTGGTCATCGGCGGGGCCGTCGGCGCGCTCTACGCCTGGGCGACAATGCTGCCCTTCGTTCTGATCAACGAAGTCGGCCTGACGCCGACCGAGTTCGGTGTCGGCATGCTGATGCAATCGGGCCTGTTCTTTTCTGGCACCGTCGTAGTGCGGCTTCTGATGCGTCGCTTCACGCCGCAGGCGCTGGTGCCGGCGGGGCTCGTCTTCATCGGTGCGGCCAGCTTGGCGCTTGCCTACACCATGCACATACTGTCGCCGAGCTTCCTCTCGGTCATGTTGCCGATCGGCGTCTACGCTTTCGGCATCGCTTTCGTCATGCCCTACATGATGACGGCGGCGATGGCGCCCTTTCCGGATATCGCAGGCACGGCTTCGGCTGTCATGGGCTTCGTCCAGATGGGTTCAGGCCTGCTCGGCGGTGCGATTGCTGCCGCGGTCGGTGCACCGGTGCTGGCGCTTGGCACCATCATCCCGAGTTTCGGCCTCGTCTGTATCCTCAGCTATGTCTGGTATCGCCGGACGGTTCGGCACCAACCGCTGGCAGCACCGGCCGAACAGCAGGCCTCATTGCCCGGGGCCGCAGAATAGCGGCAACAAAAAAGCCCCCGCGAATGGGTCGCGGAGGCTTTTCTAACTTCAGTAGAGGTCGGTCTTAGCGGTTGCGCGCGGCCAGCGTGCGCAGGCGCAGCGCGTTGAGCTTGATGAAGCCGGCGGCATCCTTCTGGTCGTAGGCGCCCTGATCGTCCTCGAAGGTGACGAGCTTGTCGGAGTAGAGCGACTTGTCGCTTTCGCGGCCGATGGTCATGACGTTGCCCTTGTAGAGCTTCAACGTCACTTCGCCTTCCACATGCTCCTGGCTCTTGTCGATTGCCGCCTGCAGCATTTCGCGCTCCGGCGAGAACCAGAAGCCGTAATAGATCAGCTCAGCATAACGCGGCATCAGCTCGTCCTTGAGGTGTGCGGCACCCCGGTCAAGCGTGATCGATTCGATCGCTCGATGAGCGGCAAGCAGGATCGTGCCGCCGGGTGTCTCGTAGACGCCGCGCGACTTCATGCCGACGAAGCGGTTCTCGACGAGGTCGAGGCGGCCGATGCCGTTGTCGCGGCCATAATCGTTGAGCTTGGCAAGCAGCGAAGCCGGCGACAGGCGCACGCCGTTGATCGAGACGGCGTCGCCGCGCTCGAAGCCGATCTTGATGACGGTTGCCTGGTCCGGGGCGGCTTCCGGCGAGATCGTGCGCATGTGCACGTACTCAGGTGCTTCCTGGGCCGGATCTTCGAGGACCTTGCCCTCGGACGAGGAGTGCAGCAGGTTGGCGTCGACGGAGAACGGCGCTTCGCCCTTCTTGTCCTTGGCAACCGGGATCTGGTGCTTCTCGGCGAATTCGAGCAGGTCGGTGCGGCTCTTGAACGACCAGTCGCGCCAGGGGGCGATGATCTTGATGTCGGGGTTCAGCGCATAGGCCGAAAGCTCGAAGCGAACCTGGTCGTTGCCCTTGCCGGTGGCACCGTGGGCGATCGCGTCGGCGCCGGTCTTCTTGGCGATCTCGATCAGGTGCTTGGAGATCAGCGGGCGGGCGATCGAGGTGCCGAGCAGGTAGACGCCTTCATAGACGGCATTGGCGCGGAACATCGGGAAGACGAAATCCCTGACGAACTCCTCGCGGACGTCCTCGATGTAGATCTCCTTGATGCCGAGCATCTCGGCCTTCTTGCGTGCCGGCTCGAGCTCTTCGCCCTGGCCGAGATCGGCGGTGAAGGTGACGACTTCCGCGCCGAGTTCGGTCTGCAGCCACTTCAGGATGATCGAGGTGTCGAGACCGCCCGAATAGGCGAGAACGACCTTTTTCACGTCTTTATGCGATGCCATGGTTTCCGTCCGTCTGGTCTTGGGGAGGGCGGCGATGCCGCGTGCAAATCTGCGGCACTTTAGCCAGAACCTGCGGCGATACAAGCGCTAGAACGCCGTATGTCGCGAATCCGTTGGCAAAAGCGCGGGCGCCGGATTAGTGGATGTGACCGTATGCCGAGGAAACGACGATGGACTTCATTCCCAACCTTGCGACCCTTCTCACTTTCGCCGCCGCGACGCTGCTTCTGGCGGCCACACCCGGCCCGGACATGACGCTGTCGATCAGCCGGGCGCTGGCGCAGGGCAAGAAGCCGGCTCTTTTCGTCGTGCTCGGAACCAGCTTTGGCATCGTCGTGCATACGCTACTCGTCGCCTTCGGCATCTCGGCGCTGATCACTGCGTCGCCGACTGCCTTTACGATCCTCAAGACCGGCGGTGCCGCCTATCTGCTTTGGTTGGCGGTGCAGGCGATCCGCTTCGGCTCCAGCATCTCGGTGCAGAAGGTCGAGGCGACCGAAGGCAAGGCGCTCGCCAACATCTCGGCCGGTTTCTGGGTCAACCTCTTGAACCCCAAGGTCATCATCTTCTTCATGACCTTCCTGCCACAGTTTGTCAGCGCTGACGATCCGTCGGTCACCGGCAAGCTTCTGTTCCTCGGCCTGTTCTTCATCACCATCGGCATGCCGGTGAACATGCTGGTCGTCTTCACGGCCGATTGGCTTGCCTCCTGGCTGCAGCGCAACAAGGGCGTAATGCGGGCACTCGACTTCAGCTTCGCCGGGGTCTTCTCGGTGTTTGCGGTGAAGATTTTCACGACGACGGCTCGGTAAACAAAAAGCCCGGACATCGTGGATGTCCGGGCTTTGTTATGAAGTAGTCTTCTGTACTCAGCCGATCAGCAACGCATCATCGTCGAGCGTCTGGCCGCGGATTCGGCGGAACATGGCGATCAGGTCTTCGACCTGCAGCTCCTTGCGACTGTCGCCGGCGACGTCGAGGACGATCTCGCCGCCATGCAGCATGATGGTGCGGTGGCCGTAGTCGAGCGCCTGGCGCATCGAGTGGGTCACCATCATCGTCGTCAGCTTGCGCTCGGAGACAATCTTCTGGGTGAGGTTCATCACGAACTCGGCCATACCAGGATCGAGTGCTGCGGTATGCTCGTCGAGCAGCAGCACTTCGGAGCCGGCAAGCGTCGCCATGACCAGCGAGACCGCCTGGCGCTGGCCGCCGGACAGGAGGTCCATGCGGTCGCCCATGCGCTTTTCAAGGCCGAGATTGAGTTCAGCGATGCGCTCGCGGAAATGCTCGCGACGCTTGGGGCCGAGCGCTGCGGTCAGGCCGCGGGCTTCGCCGCGCTTGGCGGCAAGTGCCAGGTTTTCCTCGATCGACAGTGCACCGCAGCTTCCGGTCAGCGGATCCTGGAAGACGCGGGCGACGAGGCCGGCGCGGGCGGCGGTGCCCTTGCGGGTCACATCCGTCGTGCCGATCGTCACCTGGCCGGCACTCGGTAGAACGTCGCCGGCGAGCACGCCGAGCAGTGTCGATTTGCCGGCGCCGTTGGAGCCGATGACGGTGACGAAGGAGCCCTGCTCGATCGTCAGGTCGACGCCGTTCAGCGCCTGTTTCTGCAGCGGCGTTCCCTTGCCGAAGATAACCTGGATGTTCTTGACGCTGATCATGCCGCACCTCCACGACGCAGGCGGGGAAGGACAAGGGCAAAGGTCACGAGGGCGGCTGTCACGAAGTTGAGGTCGGAAGCCTGCAGCCCGAGCATGTCGGTCGACAGCGCCAGCTGGATGGCGATGCGGTAGAGGATCGAGCCGAGCACGCAGCCGATCAGCGCGATCAGGATGCCGCGGGCGCCAAGCAGCGTCTCGCCGATGATGACAGCAGCAAGACCGACGACGATGGTGCCCACGCCCGAGGTGACGTCGGCAAAGCCGTTGGTCTGGGCAAAGAGCGCGCCGCCAAGCGCCACCAGCGCGTTGGAGATCGCCATGCCGAGATAGATTTGGCGGTTGGTGTCCACGCCCTGTGCGCGGGCCATGCGGGCATTGGCGCCGGTGGCGCGCATTGCCAGACCGGCATCGCTCTCAAGGAAGCGCCAGACGACGATGATCGCGATGATGACCAGAACGCCGATGAACAGCGGCCGGACGTAGAAATCGCGAAGGCCGAGGCCGTAGAAGGGCGACAGCATGGTATCGGCATTGATCAGCGCGACGTTCGGCTTGCCCATGACGCGCAGATTGACTGAGAACAGCGCGATCATCGTCAGGATCGAGGCGAGCAGGTTGAGGATCTTGAAGCGCACATTGAGCATCGCCGTGACGATGCCGGCGGCAGCCCCCGCAACCATGGCGACGCCGGCCGCAAGCCACGGATTGAAGCCGGCGATGATCAGGACCGCAGTGACGGCAGCACCCAGCGGAAACGATCCGTCGACCGTCAGGTCGGGGAAATCGAGAACCCGGAATGCGAGAAAGACACCGAGGGCGACGAAGGCATAGACCAGCCCCAGCTCCACGGCTCCCCAGAAAGCGATGACACTCAACCCCAGACCCTCTTTCTACGTGTCGCGCTTGGTTGTGCTTGTGAGCGCGACGCTCCCGCTTGGCACATGGGGCTCACGGCCGGGCGCATGTGCAGCTTAGAAACTTGGAGCGGCCTTCGGTATTCCGGGCCCCTCATAGCGAACCGCCCCCGTATGGAACGGAGGCGGGCAAAACGCAACAAACTTGAACCTGAAAAGGCTGAAAGCCTTATTCAACAACGCGCGTTGCGCGCTTTACGACACTTTCCGGAAGGGTGACGCCCATCTTTTCGGCGGCCTTCTTGTTGATCACCAGGTCGGAACCGGCGGCAACCTTGACGGCGATATCGCCCGGGTTTTCGCCCTTGAGGATGCGCACGACCACGTCGCCGGTCTGCTTGCCGACGTCGTAGTAGTTGAAGCCGAGCGCTGCGAGAGAGCCGCGCGAAACCGAATCCGTGTCAGCGGTGAAGAGCGGCAGCTTGGCTTCCTCAGCGACGGCCACGGCACCTTCGAGCGCGGAAATGATCGTGTTGTCGGTGGGCACGTAGATCGCATCGGCACGGCCGACGAGCGCGCGGGCCGCACCCTGGACTTCCGCCGACTTGGTGGCGGCGGATTCAACGACGGTCAGGCCGGCCTTTTCGGCTTCGGCCTTGAGCACCGCGAGCAGCGAAACGGAGTTGGCTTCGCCCGAGTTGTAGAGATAGGCGATCGACTTGGCGTTCGGCAGGATCTCCTTGATCAGGGCCACGTGCTCGGCGACCGGCGACATATCGGAAAGGCCGGTGACGTTACCGCCGGGCTTGTCCATGTCCTTGACGAGCTGCGCGCCGAGCGGGTCGGAAACGGCGGTGAAGACGACCGGGATGTCGCGGGTGGACGATACGACCGCCTGGGCGGACGGTGTGGAGATCGGGACGATCACATCAGGTGCTTCGCCGGCGAACTGGCGAGCGATCTGGGCGGCCGTTGCCGGGTTGCCCTGGGCCGACTCGTAGATGAACTTGAGGTTCTCGCCTTCCTTGTAGCCGGCTGCGGCCAGCGCATCCTTCACGCCGTCGCGGGCAGCATCGAGCGCCGGATGCTCGACGATCGCTGTCACGGCAACGGTCACCTCATCGGCGCGGGCGGGCAGGGTGAATGCCACTGTGGCGGCAAGGGCGATGAGAAGTGAGCGCATGGGTTGTCCTCCGATTGATTTCCCGCTTTCTTTAAGAAACCGGAGGCATGAAATCAATCGATAGGAACTGCATCATCCATCAAAGTTCTTCATCGATGGCGTTAGGTCGGGAGCGAAGAACCGTCGCCGCACGGGCGTTTCGGCTCAGTCCTCGCCGTGATTGGCGATCATCATCGCCTCGAAGGCGAGGCGGTCGACCTTGCGCATGCGCTCGGATTCCGACTTCAGCTGACCGCAGGCGGCAAGGATGTCGCGGCCGCGCGGGGTGCGGATCGGCGAGGCGTAGCCGGCCTGGTTGATGAAGTCGGCAAACTTCTCGATGTGCTCCCAGTCGGAACACTGGTAGTTGGTGCCCGGCCAGGGGTTGAAGGGGATGAGGTTGATTTTTGCCGGAACGCCCTTCAAGAGCTTCACCAGCTGCTTGGCGTCTTCCAGGCTGTCGTTGACGTCCTTCAGCATCACATATTCGAAGGTGATGCGGCGGGCGTTGGAAAGCCCCGGATAGGCGCGGCAGGCGTCCATCAGTTCCTTCAGCGGGTACTTCTTGTTGATCGGCACCAGCATGTCGCGCAGGTCGTCACGCACCGCATGCAGCGAGATTGCCAGCATGACGCCGATTTCCTCGCCGGTGCGGTAGATCTCGGGCACGATGCCGGAGGTCGACAGCGTGATGCGACGCTTGGAGAGCGACAGGCCTTCTCCGTCCGACGCGATCAAAAGCGCGGTCTTGACGTGCTCGAAATTGTAGAGCGGCTCGCCCATCCCCATCATGACGATGTTGGTGATCTTGCGGCCTTCGGCGGGCACGATCGCGCCCTGCGGCGTGTCGCGTTCCGGGAAATCGCCAAGCCGGTCGCGGGCGAGCAACAGCTGCGCGAGGATTTCCTCCGCCGTCAGGTTGCGCACCAGCTTCTGCGTGCCGGTGTGACAGAAGGAGCAGGTGAGGGTGCAGCCGACCTGGCTCGAAATGCAGAGCGTGCCGCGGCCTTCCTCGGGAATATAGACGGTCTCGATCTCGACCGGGCGACCGGCGCCGCGCGCCGGGAAGCGCAGCAGCCACTTGCGGGTGCCGTCGCCGGAAATCTGCTCTTCGACGATCTCTGGCCGGGCAATGGTGAAATGCTCTTTCAGCATTTCGCGCATGTCCTTCGACACATTGGTCATATGGTCGAAGTCGGAGACGCCGCGCACATAAAGCCAGTGCCAGAGCTGGCTGACCCGCATCTTGACCTGGCGTTCGGGAATGCCCTTTTCGACGAGTGCCTTGGCCATATCCTCGCGCAGCAGGCCGATCAGGGAGGGTTTCTCTGCTTGCGGCGCGGTGCGCACCTGCGGCGCCTTAGCGATTTCCACCCGGTTCAGAATTTCAGTGGCTGCCATGCTCGCGTTGTCCTGTCGTACGGGCGTGAGGCCGTCCGGACTGCGGGTCCGGAATTCGTCCTGATGCGCGAATTGAAATCGGTCGAGCCATCGAAAGCGGCCAATAGGGCGCGGAGGCTCTCAAGTTGAGCGGCCTTTAGCATTGTTTTGGCCCGGAGTCACGAGGCAGAGCCTTGAACGCAAAAGGCCGGCTTTGCAGCCGGCCCTGATTTCCGTCTTGCGAAGCGGAATTACTTGCACGCCTCGATCTGCTTCAGCGCAGCCGAGATGCCCGAGAGCGAGTAGGAGTAGGAGGTTGCCGTGCCCCTGCGCGACTTCGCGTTGACCGACATCGCCTTGCCGGTCTTCATCGCGGCGACCAGCGCCGGTTCTTCGGCTGCATTTTCCACCCAGGCCGAGTTGCCCTTGGTGAACATCACGAAGGTGCGGCCGTCGATGACGACGTTGACCTTGGAGTTTTCCTGCAAGGGGTAACCCATCATCGCCTGCGGCTCATAGCTGATGTTCTGGCCCGGGCGTTGGGAAACGAGGAAGAAGATGTCGCCGTGGTCGATGCCAGCCGGGCTCTTTTCCTTCGGAACCGACAGCACGTAGCAAACCTTGCCACCGCCGGCGTTGTAGGAATAGGCGCCCCAGGCGTTGAACTGCTGGATGCGCGTCGGAGACTGAGCGGCAGCCATGCTGGCGGTCGCCAGAACGAGTGCGATTGCGGTTGCGATCTTTCTTACAAACATGAGGTCCTGCCGCTTTTCTTGCTTTTCGATCACCCGAAACAGGTCAGACGGGCGACGCGTAGTCATGATTAAGCTTGTTTTGACTTAATTCAGGTTACCAAACCGTCAACGATGGCCGAAAACCGTGGGTTTAGCTCCGAAACGGGGCGGTTTGCCCCCTTGCTCCAGCGTCTTTCGCCCGATGATTCGCGATGGGCGAACCAAGGGTCGGTGCTGGACGCGTCGCCTCGGAATGCTGTTCCAGAAGGTTTCCTGCCCCAAGCCATTGCGTGGCGCCAGCCGCGCCGAAGCGGGCGACCGACGTCATTTTCAACTCTATGCCACAAAGATTCGGGCAAGAGTTTGACTTTCGGGCAGGAATGGGGCGCCGCAACCAGACGGACGGCTTCCGGTGTCAGGTCTCCGGCGCATCGGCCAGCGTCTCGTCGGCCTTGGTATAGTGCGTTTCCTTGATCTGGCCGCTGATGGCGGCAAAGGCTGCGGTCAGCACGGCGACGTCGTCGGAGAAGCCGACGACGGCGAGAAAGTCAGGCACGATATCGAGCGGCAGCACGAAATAGGCGAGTGCGGCAAGCAGGATGCCGCGGGTGCGCGTCGGCGTCTTCGGATCGATGGCGCAGAAGTAAGCGGCGACGAGGTCACGGCTGAAGGGGATCTGGCGCGCGGCCCGGCGAAAGGTCGGCCAGAAGCGGCGCTTCACGCGCTTCTCCCTGCGCTCCTGCTCGGATTCTTCGCCAGGCAAGAGAATTTCACCGATCTTGATGTCGTCCATCGTCCCGCTTCCGCTGTTGCAGCGTCCCCAAAGCGCGTCGCGAGCGCTTAGCCTTTGACTGTCCGCATATCGTTACCGCAAAACCGCTTCGCGCTTTTGCGCGACATGCTTTCATATGGGAACTGGTGGCTCTATTTCAAATGATCGGGCATGCGGCCGGCCGCCGCCTTATCCATCCGGGCAGCCAGCTTGAAGTCGAGTTCGGTCAAACCCTTGGCGTCGTGGGTGGTCAGGGTTACGTCGACGCGATTGTAGACGTTGAACCATTCCGGGTGATGGTCGAGCTTCTCGGCGACGATCGCGCACTCGGTCATGAAACCGAAGGCCTCGACGAAGTTCTTGAACCGGAACGCCTTCCAGATCGAGTTGCCGTCCTCGGAACGCACCCAGCCCTCCATCTTGTGCAGGTTTTCGGCAATCGTCGCTTCGTCCAATTTGTCCGGTCTCATGGTCATCTCCGCTCCCGCCCGTCTGTTCGAAGGCTACCGCATGTTTCCTTTGATCGTAGCCGATTAAAGGATAAAAACATGCAGCACTTCAAAGTGCTACAGCGACCTTTGCGCGGCTGACAAGACGCACGGCGCCGTAGGTCACCGCGTGTAAACGCGCATCGTCTACAGTCCTGGAAATTGCATAACATGAAACCGGTCAGAGTTCTTTTCGTTTGTCTCGGCAATATCTGTCGGTCGCCGCTCGCAGAAGGCGTGCTGCGCGAACGCGCCATCGAGAAGGGGCTCGCTTCGTGGCTGAAGGTGGATTCGGCCGGGACCGGCGCCTGGCACATCGGCGATCCGCCGGACCGCCGTTCGATTGCGGTGGCGCGCCGGCATGGCATCGACATTTCCGGTCTCAGCGGCCGGCAGGTGCGCGCTGAGGACTTTTCAGGCTTCGACCTGATCCTGGGCATGGACGAGGACAACGTCGCAATGTTGAAGCGCTTGGCACCCGCCGGCACGGCCGACAAGGTGCAGCTCTTCCTCGGCTACGCCACTGGCCGCAGCCAGAACGTACCGGATCCCTACTACGAAGGCGCGGACGCCTTCGAGGCTCTCTACCAGATGCTTGATGCCGGATGTTCGTCGTTGCTCGAAAGGCTAGGCGAACGCACCTCGTGAAGCGGGAAGACCTCTTCGGTGAGATACGGGCCGCCGCCGACCGAATCGCGAGACGACAGGAGCACGAAGCGCGAGACGTTGAAGAGCGAGGTCATGAAGTTGCCGCGCCCCGAGAGATATTCGACGACGTCTTCGACCCGGCTGGAACGCAGCCGCGCCAGCGTCACGTGCGGCGTGAACTTGCGTGGATCCGGTTGCAGTCCGAGCCTTTGGCAGATGCGTTCGATCTCGGCCTGCAGCGCGTACATTTCCGGCTGGTTGGTAACGCCGGCCCAGACCGAATGCGGCTTCTTCGAGCCGAACGCGCCGGTGCCGGTCAGTTGCAGCTGGAATTCGGGGCGTTCGATCCGGTCGAGCTTGTCGATGATCTCGTCTGCGGTGCGCCAATCGACGTCACCGATGAAGCGCAAGGTGATGTGGTAGTTCTCCACATCGATCCAGCGAGCTCCGGGAAGACCTCCGCGCAGCAATGAAAGACTCATTGCAGCATTGCGCGGAATTTCGAGGGCGGTGAATAGTCTCGGCATGGCGAGCTCCCCGAATCTCTTGCAGATGTCTTAGCGAATCACGCATCGAACCTGCACGCAACTACTATTTGACGCTTCTGAATATTAAGGTTCTCTTAACTGTGGACGATGTCATCACTCCGTCTTGTTGAGCTTTGTAAGAAAACGTTCGACGACCGGCAGCGCCTTGTCGACCATGACGCCGACGCCGTCGCCATTGGGATGCATGCCGTCGTCGAGTTTCAGTTTTGCCTCGGTGACGACGCCGTCGAGGAAGAAGGGATAGAGCTCCAGCCCGTATTTTTGCGCGAGCTCCGGATAGATCGGGTTGAAGCGGGCGGCGTAGTCCGCACCCATGTTCGGCGGGGCCATCATGCCGGCGAGAAGCACGGCGATGCCGCGCTCCGTCAGCCGGACGATCATCGCCTCGATGTTCTTGCGGGTCTCTTCAGGAGCGATGCCACGCAACGCATCGTTGGCGCCAAGCTCGAGAATGACGCCTTTCGTGCCATCGGGCACCGACCAGTCGATGCGAGCAAGTCCGCCGGATGAGGTGTCACCGGAAACGCCCGCGTTTGCGATCGTCACGTTGAGGCCCTTTTCCTTCAGCGCCTTTTCGAGCCGGGCGGGGAAGGCGTCCTCCGGCGGGAGCTGGTAGCCCGCCATCAGGCTGTCGCCAAACCCGACGAGGCCGATCGTCTCGGCGCGTGCTGCCGATGATAACGCAATTGTCATCATCAGTGCCAAGAAAACCCGTTGAAATCCTTTTAATGCCATGGGCCTTTTCCTAAATCCCGCATGCCGCTTCTGTTCTTCATATTTCATATAGGGTTGTTTCGCTTGGCCAGCACCATCATTGAACTCAAAAACGCGGATCTGACCCTCGGCGAGGCGGCCGCCTCGGTGCATGTGCTGAAGGGCATGAACCTGACGATCAATGCCGGCCAGTCGGTTGGCATCGTCGGTCCGTCCGGTTCGGGCAAGTCGACATTGCTGATGGTGCTTGCCGGGCTCGAACGGCTGGATAGCGGCGAAATCGTCATCGATGGCACGCCGCTGCACCGGCTCGACGAGGACCGGGTTGCAGATTTTCGCGGGCGAAACATCGGCATCGTCTTCCAATCCTTCCACCTCATTCCCAACATGACCGCGCTCGAAAACGTCGCAGTGCCGCTGGAACTTGCCAATGTCTCGGGCGCCTTCGAGATCGCGCGCAAGGAGCTGGTCGCCGTCGGTCTCGGCGAACGGCTTAGTCATTATCCGGGCCAGCTTTCCGGCGGCGAGCAGCAGCGCGTGGCGATTGCCCGCGCACTCGCGCCATCGCCGAAGCTGTTGATCGCCGACGAACCGACTGGCAACCTCGACGCTGAAACGGGGCGCCAGATCGCCGACTTGCTTTTCGCCGAACAGCGTGACCGTGGCATGACACTCGTTCTCGTGACACACGATGCGGCCCTTGCCGACCGTTGCGTGCGGCAGGTGCGCGTGCGCTCCGGCGAAATCGTCGCCGGCGGCGCGGTGGAACCCGTTGCATCCATGCCGCGCCAGGAGGCGGCCTCGGCATGAGCGGCGTTTCATCCGTCCGGCTAAGGCCGTTGCTCGCCCTTCGGCTGGCGTTGCGCGAAATGCGCGGCGGCCTCAAGGGCTTCTACATCTTTCTCGCCTGCATCGCGCTCGGAACGGCGGCGATCGCGGGCGTCAATTCTCTGTCACAGTCGATCACCGCGACGATCGCCTCCCAGGGCCAGGAGCTGCTTGCCGGCGACATCCGCTTCGAACTCAACAATCGCGTCGCGACCACTGAGGAGCGCGCCTATCTCGACAGCCTCGGGCAGGTATCCGATTCCTCGGGCTTGCGGTCGATGGCCAGGCTGCCCGACGGTTCCAACCAGGCGCTGGTGGAACTGAAGGCGGTCGATGCCGCCTATCCGCTTTATGGCGCCCTGCAAAGCGAGCCCGCCCGCCCGTTGCACGACATCCTGGCCCGCGACGGCGAGGTGTTCGGTGCCGTCGTGGCGCCGCTCCTGCTCGATCGCCTCGGCGTCAAGATCGGGGACGAGGTCCTGCTCGGCAATGCACGCATCCGGATCGATGGCACGATCCTGCGCGAACCGGACGCACTTTCCGACGGTTTCGGCTTCGCGCCGCGCCTGATGATTTCGGCCGAGGCGCTTGCGGCGTCCGGCCTGGTGCAGACCGGAAGCCTCGTCGAGCACAGCTACAAGATCAAGGTTCCGGATCCGAGCCGGATCGCGGCCGTCCGGACCGACGCCGAAAAGCGCTTTCCGGCAGCCGGCTGGTCGATCCGCACCAGCGGTAATGCGGCACCGGCGCTGACGGCGAACATCACCCGCTTCTCGCAGTTCCTGACGCTCGTCGGCCTGACGGCGCTGATCGTCGGCGGCGTCGGCGTCGCAAACGCGGTGCGCGCCTATCTCGATGCCAAGCGCAGCGTGATTGCCACCTTCAAGTGCCTGGGCGCGCCGGCCTCGCTGGTGGCCATGATCTATCTCGCGCAAATCCTGATGATCGCCTCGATCGGCATCGTTATCGGCCTCGTCCTCGGTGCGCTGATCCCCTTCGTCGCGGCGCAGTTTCTGGCAGAATTGCTGCCGATTTCGACAGGGTTCCAGCTCTATCCGGGTGCCCTTGGCCTTGCCGCCCTCTTCGGCGTGCTGACGGCGCTGACCTTCGCGATCCTGCCGCTCGGGCGGGCGCGGGCCATTCCGGCAACCGCGCTTTTCCGCCAGCAGGGCTTCGACCCCAAGGGCTTTCCGGCATGGCCCTACCTGCTCGGCGCGGTCGCATGCCTTGCAGCCCTTGCCGGGCTTGCGATCTGGACCGCCTATGATCGCACCATCTCGCTGGTCTTCCTCGGCGCGATCGCGTTCGCCTTCATCGTGCTGCGCGTCGTCGCATTTGCGATCGCCTGGCTTGCGCGCCGCAGCCCGCGCGTCAACTCGCCGGCCCTGAGGCTTGCTATCGGCAACATCCATCGGCCGGGTGCGCTGACCTCTTCGGTCGTGCTGTCGCTCGGCCTCGGCCTGGCACTGCTCGTGACGTTGGCGCTGATCGACGGCAATCTGCGTCGTGAGCTCACCGGCAACATGGCCGAGCGGGCGCCGAACTTCTTCTTCGTCGATATCCAGAGCAACGAGATCGAAGGCTTCCGCTCGGTGCTGACCCAAACGATCCCGAAAGGCAAGTTGATCGAAGTGCCGATGCTGCGCGGACGGATCATCGCCTTTAACGGCGAGGACGTGAACAGCCGCAACGTGCCGCCCGCCGGTCAATGGGTGCTGCGTGGCGACCGCGGCATCACCTATGCCAAGAACAAGCCTGAGAACTCGACGCTCGCCGAGGGGACCTGGTGGCCGGCCGATTACAGCGGCGAGCCGCTGGTGTCGTTTTCGGCGGAAGAGGCCGGCGAGCTGGGCTTGAAGATTGGCGACACCGTCACCGTCAACGTGCTCGGGCGCAACATGACCGCCAAGATCGCCAACTTCCGCAATGTCGAGTGGGAATCGCTGTCGATCAACTTCGTGATGGTGTTTTCGCCGAACACTTTTGCCGGTGCGCCGCATGCGTGGCTGGCAACGGTGATCGATCCGGGCGCGACGCCGGAAGAGGAGGCCGCTGTTCTCAAGGCCGTCACCAATGCATTTCCGACGATTACCAGCGTGCGCGTGAAGGATGCTCTCGACATTGTGAACGGTCTGCTCGGACAACTGGCAACGGCGATCCGCGCGGCCGCAGCCGTGGCGCTCGTCGCGTCCGTTCTGGTACTTGCCGGCGCGCTCGCGGCGGGCAACCGCGCCCGTGTTCACGACGCCGTCGTCTTGAAGACACTGGGCGCGACGCGGGTGACGCTCATCAAGGCTTTCAGCTACGAATACGCTATTCTCGGGCTTGCGACGGCGGTGTTTGCGCTGTTTGCGGGTGGCGTTGCCGCCTGGTTCGTCGTCAGCCGGATCATGACGCTGCCGTCGAGTTTCCTGCCTGATGTCGCGATTGTCACCGTCGCGGTGGCGCTTGTCATGACCGTCGGCATCGGTCTTGCCGGTACATGGCGCGTTCTCGGGCAGAAGGCAGCGCCGGTCCTGCGCGAACTTTGACGGGGTCGAGTTAACCGTAAAACCCTGTCACGCAAGGCCTGAATCAACCTGGCGAGCCCGAATCCAGGGGCTTCGGGTCTTGTATGCAGCGGGTTTCGGCATCATATTTGTCCACAGGCATGCTGGAGCTCCGCAGCGGCGCCTGGGCGTGGAAGCCAGTCTTCCGAAGCGAGACCTCGCCGCCCGACACCGTAACTTCCACCGGAGCTTAAATGAGGAAACAATGGCTGATCTGAGAAACTACCAAACCCGAATGTCGCCCGCCGGCGCTCAGGCGGGTGCCGTGATCGATGAAGGCCTTCGTGCGTACATGCTGAAGGTCTACAACCTGATGGCGCTTGGTCTGGCGATCACTGGCGTCGCGGCCTATCTGTCGTTCCAGATGGCGTTTTCGGGCGGACAGCTGACCGGCTTCGGTGCAGCGATCTACACGAGCCCGTTGAAGTGGGTGGTGATGTTTGCGCCGCTGGCACTCGTGTTCTTCCTGAGCTTCCGCATCAATAGCATGAGCGTTGCTGCCGCGCAGACGACGTTTTGGATCTATGCGGCCCTGATGGGCCTGTCGCTGTCGTCGATCTTCGTGGTCTTCACCGGCCAGAGCATCGTGCAGACGTTCTTCGTGACTGCCGCTTCGTTTGGCGCCCTGTCGCTCTACGGCTACACCACGAAGAAGGACCTGTCCGGCATGGGCTCGTTCCTGATCATGGGTCTGTTCGGCGTGATCATCGCGTCGATCGTCAACATCTTCCTTGGCTCCTCGGCGCTCGCCTTCGCGATCAACGTGATCGGCGTGCTGATCTTCGCTGGCCTGACCGCCTACGATACGCAGAAGATCAAGGAAATGTACTACGAAGCCGATGACGGCACCGTTGCCGGCCGCAAGGCGATCATGGGCGCGCTGACGCTCTACCTCGACTTCATCAACCTGTTCATGTTCCTGCTTCAGTTCATGGGCAACCGGAACAACTAAGCTTGAAACAACAGACGGAAAAGGCGGCTTCGGCCGCCTTTTTTGTTGCCGGAATCCGGCTTGATCGGATTGCTGCGCCGTGGGAGTGATGGAGGACGAGCCCTCCAGACCGAGCCGGCACCCCATGTCCCTGACCCTTCGCGACGCAACCCTGGCCGACCTTGCCGTCATAACCGAGATCTACCGCGAATCGGTCTTGAACGGTGTTGCCACCTACGAAATCACCCCGCCGTCGGAAGCGGAGATGCGCACCCGCTTCGAAACGATCATCGGTTACGGCTACCCTTACATGGTTGCGGTGGACGATGATGGAGCGATCGTCGGGTACGCCTATGCGTCAGGGTTCAGGACGCGGACTGCCTACCGCTTTCTCGTCGAAGATTCGATCTACCTGGCGCCGGAGGCGCGCGGCAAGGGCGCCGGCAAGACGCTGCTTGTGGAGCTGGTGCGTCGCTGCACGGAACTCGGTTTCCGGCAGATGGTCGCGGTGATCGGCGGCGCACACCCGGCCTCGATCGCCGTGCATCGCGCCGTCGGCTTTGCGCATCAGGGTACGATGAAGGCGACCGGCTTCAAGCACGGGCGCTGGCTGGACACCGCCGTGATGCAGCTTGCGCTTGGTGAAGGCGAGACAAGCGATCCGCCGGAAGACGTCTATCCGGATTCGCTTTACAGGAGCTGATTGCGGACACGCGAGCGTCGCTGCTGGCACGTGCCTCTTCAGCAGGCAGCGCTAGACGACCTATGCACAAGGCGCTGGTTGCAAGACTGCGTTAGGTCTCTACCAGACGCAGCACCTTGTCGAACACCTTCAGCACCTGGGCGAGCTCATGGCCGCGCTTGAGGATCGTGCCATGGACGTTCAGCACGCTAAACGCGCCCTGCTTCGCCGCCAGCTTCGGGTTCTTCTCGATCCTGTAGAGCGGCATTTCGCCCGAGCGCTTGAACACCGAAAAGACCGCGCGGTCCTTCAGGTGGTCGATGGCGTAGTCCCGCCACTCGCCTTCGCCGACCATGCGACCGTAGACCCACAGGATCTGGTCCAGTTCTCGGCGGTGAAAGGTGACGGGGAGAGGATCCTTGGCGTTCCTGTATTCGTGAAGATCGACAACCACATCCGAAGTGGTGTGGCGCTGATGTCGCGCCTCGCCTGGCGGCAAGTCCGGCTCATCGGTCATCGGCAATCCGGCCTTCTGTTGTGACAGAACGATAACAGTGTGCCTGACACGAGCCGAAAAGCAAGCCGGAAGCCGGTGGAAGCCGCTGGACGATGAGGCCATTTCTTGCCTCTGCCGCATTTCAGTCAAATAGGCGCCCCAATTCATCGCAAAACTCGCGGGCGCTGACGGACAGAGTCGTTGCCACCGTATGTCCGGTCAGGTCGTCATGCTGCGGGCGTTTACCGAACGCAGCCATGGCCGGTTCGGTCCGGTAACTTCGAACCCTCAGCCCCAGCCCCTCGATGCTGCCGGGCCGAACCACCCCCATTTGCGACGAGTCGTCTCTACAATTTGCCCTGCGGGCCGGCGAGAACGGCCGTCGCGCCGACGATTGCGCCCGGCGTTTCCTTGTCTTTCATCGATTGCAGCAGGATCGCGCACCCGCTGTTGCCCGGCCGCTCCGTCAGGACCGATGCCGGAAGGGTAAAGGTTGCGGGCTTTCCGTCCCACATGCCGATCGTCTGAATGTCGCGCACGGCGTGCCAATAGGGGATTTCCTTGCCGATGTTCTCCCCCTTCTCCATCTTCACGACCTTCGCACGGTCGAAATAGACGACGACAACATTCGCCTTGCCAATGCCGCTGCCGATGCTGATCTGGATTTCTTCACCTTCGATCTTCGCCTCGACTGGAACGGCAAGCCCCTTGCCCTCCGCCGTCATCGTCTCCAGGCGCGTCTTGATGGCCTGAAGGTTGCCACCGTTGAGGTGATCGCGACCGTTGAGGATCGCCTGTGGCGTGTAGACGCCGTTGCGGCCGAGCATGCGCGCATAGGCATATTGGCGCTCGGTGTTTTCCTTGGACGCCAGCGTGTCGGCCCAACCGAGATAGTTCCAGTAGTCGACGTGATAGGCGAGCGCCACGACGTCGCCCTCATCCACCAGCTTTTTCAGCGCGGCATCCGCGGGCGGACAGGATGAGCAGCCCTGGCTGGTAAACAGTTCCACGACGCCCTTGATCGCCTGTCCATCCTGCGCCTTGGCTGGCATGCCAGCGGCTGCAAGCAGCCCGAAAGCCAGTGCAACAGGGCGAATGAAAGAACGGTCTGCGGATGTCATGGCGTCACTTCGTTACCGGCCGTCGGCCTACTCCTTGTGGGGGAGTTCACTACATACGACGGGCGGGCATCAACGGGAAGTCACGTTGGAGTGAGGTGAGCAGTGAGCGCTCAGATGTCTGTCCCGACCACAAAAAAGTCGGGGCGCCGTGCGGCACCCCGACCCTGAGATTTCGTCAGATCGCTGCTGATCAGGCGGCGAGGTCGCGCAGAACCGTCTGCAGGATGCCACCATTGTTGACGTAGGTGACTTCGTCCAGCGTATCGATGCGGCAGATCAGCGGCACGTCCTTCACGCTGCCGTCGCCATAGGTGACCTTGGCAACACGCTTTTCGCGCGGCTGGACATTGGCGAGGTTGTCGATCGTGACGATCTCGTCGCCCTTGAGGCCGAGCGTTTCCCAGGTGGTGCCTTCCTCGAAGACGAACGGGATGACGCCCATGCCGACCAGGTTCGAGCGGTGAATGCGCTCGAAGGACTGGGCAATCACGGCCTTGACGCCGAGCAGGTTGGTGCCCTTTGCGGCCCAGTCGCGCGACGAACCGTTGCCGTATTCGACGCCGGCGAAGATGACGAGCGGAACGCCCTCTTCCTTGTACTGCATGGCGGCGTCGTAGATCGACATCTCTTCCTTCGACGGATAGTGGATGGTGTAGCCACCTTCCTTGCCGTTCGGGCCGAGCATGTGGTTGCGGATGCGGATGTTGGCGAACGTGCCGCGCATCATCACCTCATGGTTGCCGCGGCGCGTGCCGTACTGGTTGAAGTCGGCAACGCCGACGCCATGACCGATGAGGTAGGCACCGGCCGGCGAGGCCGCCTTGATCGAACCGGCCGGCGAGATGTGGTCGGTGGTGATCTTGTCGCCGAAGAGACCGAGGACGCGCGCGCCCTTGATGTCGGAGATGCCCGAGCCGGATTTGCCCATGCCGACGAAATAGGGCGGGTTCTGCACATAGGTCGAACCGTCGTCCCAGGCATAGGTCTGGCCCGGAGGAACCTGCACGGCCTGCCAGTTTTCGTCGCCCTTGAACACGTCCGCATACTTCGTCGCGTAGAGTTCGCGGGTGACGTACTTGAAGATGAACTCCTGGATCTCCTTGGAGGTCGGCCAGATGTCCTTGAGGTAGACCGGCTTGCCGTCCTTGTCCTCGCCGAGCGGCTCGTTGGTCAGGTCCTTCTGGACGGAACCTGCAAGCGCGTAGGCGACGACGAGCGGCGGCGAGGCGAGGTAGTTCGCCTGGACATCAGGCGAGATACGGCCTTCGAAGTTGCGGTTGCCCGAGAGAACGCCGGCGGCAATCAGGCCCTTGTCGTTGATCGTCTTGGAGATCGGCGCCGGCAGCGGGCCGGAGTTGCCGATGCAGGTGGTGCAGCCGAAGCCGACAAGGTTGAAGCCGAGCGCGTCGAGGTCCTTCTGCAGGCCGGACTTGGCGAGGTATTCGCCAACAACTTGGCTTCCCGGCGCCAGCGAGGTCTTCACCCACGGCTTGGACTTCAGGCCCCTGGCAACGGCGTTGCGGGCAAGCAGGCCGGCCGCGATCAGCACCGACGGGTTGGAGGTGTTGGTGCAGGAGGTGATCGCCGCGATGGCGACGTCGCCATGGCCGAGGTCGAAATCGGTGCCCTCGACCGCATAGCGGTTCGAAAGCTGGCCCGGCTTCTTGTAGTCGCCTTCGAGCGCGGTTGCGAAGCCCGATGCGATGCTTTCGAGCGGAATACGGCCTTCCGGGCGCTTCGGGCCGGCCATGGCCGGGACGACGTCGCCAAGGTCGAGTTCGAGCGTGTCGGTGAAGACGAGCTCGGAACCATCACCGTCGCGCCACATGCCCTGAGCCTTGGAGTAGGCTTCGGCCAGCGCGATGCGGTTTTCCTCGCGGCCGGACATGGTGAGGTAGTTGATGGTTTCGCTGTCGACCGGGAAGAAGCCGCAGGTAGCGCCGTATTCCGGGCCCATGTTGCCGATGGTGGCGCGGTCGGCGAGCGTCATGTTGTCGAGGCCGGGGCCGAAGAATTCGACGAACTTCGAAACCACGCCCTTCTTGCGCAGCATCTGCACGACCATGAGCACGAGGTCGGTGGCGGTGACGCCCTCTTTCAGCTTGCCGGTCAGCTTGAAGCCGATGACTTCGGGCAGGAGCATGGAGACCGGCTGGCCGAGCATGGCGGCTTCCGCCTCGATGCCACCCACACCCCAGCCGAGGACGCCGAGGCCGTTGATCATGGTGGTGTGGCTGTCGGTGCCGACGCAGGTGTCCGGGTAGGCGGTGATCACGCCATCTTCTTCACGGGTCCAGACAGTCTGGCCCAGATACTCCAGATTGACCTGATGACAGATGCCGGTGCCGGGCGGCACGACGCGGAAGTTCTTGAACGCCTGCTGGCCCCACTTCAAGAAGCGGTAGCGCTCGCCGTTGCGCTCATATTCGAGCTCGACGTTGCGGGCAAAAGCGTTCGGCGTGCCGAATTCGTCGACGATGACGGAGTGGTCGATGACGAGGTCGACGGGAACGAGCGGGTTGATCTTTTCCGGGTCGCCACCGAGCGAGACCATGGCGTCACGCATGGCCGCGAGGTCGACGACGGCTGGAACGCCGGTGAAATCCTGCATCAGCACGCGAGCCGGACGGTAGGCGATTTCGTTTTCTGCCGTGCCCTTGTCGTTGAGCCAGGCGGCAATGTTCTCGATGTCTTTTTTGGTGACGGAGCGGCCGTCTTCGTTGCGCAGCAGGTTCTCGAGCAGAACCTTCATCGAGTAGGGAAGCTTCGAAACGCCGGCGAGACCGTTCGCCTCAGCCTTGGGAAGGCTGTAATAGACGTAGTCCACGCCGTTGACCGTGAGCGTGGAGCGACAATTAAAACTGTCTAGAGACTTGGACACTGGATAATACCCCGTTCCGTCTGATCGCCAAAAGCTGACGTACGAACGCCCGAGCGCCTGTGAAGCGCGATTTGGGATGCGGGTGCGGCCATTTCCGCTGTCCGTACGTGGAAACTCATTCCATGTTCGGCGCTTGGATGAAATTCACGCCGACCGCTGGCGTGTTGCCCGCTATATAGATAATTTCTCCAAATCGTGCCAGAGCAACCAAGGTCGAAACGGGACTTTTTTTGCCCTGCGGCAAAGAGGGTGAAGGGAACCTGAGAATTCATGCGCCTCATAGCTGAAGGGTTGAGCGCCAAGCGCGGTGAGGACCTGATTTTTAACGATATTTCCTTCGTTCTCGATGCTTCGGAAGCCCTTGTCGTGACAGGTCCAAACGGCTCGGGAAAGTCGACTTTGCTGCGTGTTCTGGCCGGTCTTCTGAGGCCCGAAAACGGGCGCCTGAAACTTCAGAATGGCCCCCCGGAAATTGCCCATCCGTCCGAGGCCAGCCACTATCTCGGACACCGCAACGCGATGAAGCGCGAACTGACCGTCGCGGAAAATCTTTCCTTCTGGCAGCGCTTCATGGGCAATTCGCCTGGAGGCACGGGCGCCACCCTCGACGAGGCCGTCGAAGCGGTCGGCCTGCCAGGTATCGCCCATCTGCCCTTCGGTTATCTCTCCGCCGGCCAGCAGCGTCGCATGGCGATGGCGAAGCTTATCGTCGCCTATCGCCCGATCTGGATTCTCGACGAGCCGACCGCCGCACTCGACGCCGGTGCCGACCGGCTGTTTGCGGATCTGGTGAAGGCCCATCTCGGCAAGGGCGGCATCGTGATCGCGGCGACGCACCAGCCGCTCGGGCTTGATCGGACGAAAGAACTGCACATGAAGGGTTTTGAGCATCTGGCGGGAGACCACTGGCATGATGCTTAGGGGGATGATGCAAGACGCGTTGCCGGTGGTCGCCGCTGTGAGAATGCCGGCATGATGGCGCTGTTCTTCCGCGATCTCAAACTGTCGATCCGCGCAGGCGGCGGCGCGATGATCGGCGTGCTCTTCTTCATGACGGTGGTCGCAGTCATTCCCTTCGGGGTCGGACCGGATCTGAACCTGCTTTCACGCATCGGACCCGCCATCCTGTGGATCGGGGCGCTGCTGGCCTCGCTGCTCGGCCTCGATCGGCTGTTCCAGGCGGAGCGCGACGACGGTTCGCTCGACCTGATGCTGATGCAGGAAACGCCGCTGCTTTTGACCGTCTTCGTCAAATGCGCCGCCCACTGGGCGTCGACCGGCCTGCCGCTGGTGATCGCCTCGCCGCTGCTCGGACTGTTCATGAACATGAGCGAGCTTGCGATTGGCGCCACCACGCTGACGCTTCTGATCGGCACGCCGGCGATCACGTTGATCGGGGCCGTGGGTGCAGCGGTTGCGGTGTCGCTGCCGCGCGGCGGTCTGCTCGTCTCGATCCTCGTGCTGCCGCTGGCAATCCCCGTGCTGATTTTCGGTGTCAGCGCCGTCTACGCGGCGATCGAGGACCCCGCGCCGTTCCTGCCGCCTTTGATGATCCTTGCGGCAATCACGCTTTTCTTCGCCGTCATCGGTCCGGCTGCCGCCGCTGCCGCTCTTCGCCACGCGTCCGATTGACGCAATCGGCCGGGATCGGGCGAAACTGTTTGCAGCCTTTCCGGCGAATTCGCGCTAAGTTCTTCAGATCGATCACGTTTATGATCCGGCATCCCCAACTCAATGTGATCGCGCGATTGACGCGGATCAATTGCAGCCGCAGGTCTTAAGCGCTAAAGAGCCAAGATGAGCGAAAACAGCCTGGCCATCCGCAAATTCAGCGATCTCGCCAACCCGACGCGGTTCCTGGCGCTGGCCGACCGTTTGCTGCCCTGGCTTGCCGGGCTGACGGCATTGTTTTTTGCGGTCGGCCTCTGGCTCTCCTTCACCACCGAGGGTGATTACCAGCAAGGCGAGACGGTGCGCATCATGTATGTGCACGTTCCGGCCGCCTGGCTGTCGATGATGTGTTATTCGGTGATGGCGCTGGCAGCCCTTGGCACGCTCGTCTGGCGACACCCGCTCGCCGACGTTTCTTCGCGCGCGGCTGCACCGATCGGTGCCTGTTTTACCTTCCTTGCGCTCGTCACCGGTTCGCTTTGGGGCAAGCCGATGTGGGGCACCTGGTGGGTGTGGGATGCGCGCCTGACCTCGGTGTTCGTGCTGTTTTTGATGTATCTCGGCTTGATGGCGCTGAACCGGGCGATCGACGATCCGGCGCGCTCCTCCAAGGTTTCGGCCATCCTCGTGCTCGTCGGTTTCGTCAATATCCCGATCATCAAGTTTTCGGTCGAGTGGTGGAACACGCTGCATCAGCCGGCAAGCGTCATGCGGCTCGACGGGCCGACGATCGATCCGGAGTTTCTGAGGCCGCTCGTCGTGATGGCGATTGCCTTTACGCTCCTGTTCTTCACGCTGCACGTCGCTGCGATGCGTAACGAAATCCTGCGCCGACGTGTGACCGCGCTCAGGCGGCTTGCCGCACGCGCTGCCGGCCGGGAGGCCCGTGCGAAATGATGAGCCATGCCGCTTACGTCTTCACGAGCTATGGAGTTGCGACGCTGACCGTCCTCGGCCTGATCGCCTGGGTCGTTCTCGATGGTCGGGCGCGCCGGCGCGAGCTTGCCGAACTCGAGGCTTCCGGTGTCCGCCGCCGCTCGGCCACCCAGGCCTCGGGAGAAACACCATGAGCAACGCACCCGCTCCGGGCAACCAAGAGCGCAGGCCCGGACCCATGCGCTTCGTGCTGGCAGCGCTGCCGTTGATCATCTTCGCCGGGCTTGCGGCGATTTTCTGGAGCCAGCTCAATTCCGGCAAGGACGTGAGCGAGATCCCGTCCGCGCTGATCGGCACCAAGGCGCCGACGCTCGACATGCCGGCGCTCGAAGGCGCCACACGCGACGGCCAACCAATGCCGGCGCTGACCGATCAGGCGATCAAGGGCAAGCTGACTCTCGTCAACGTCTGGGCTTCCTGGTGCGTGCCGTGCCGGCAGGAACACCCCTTCATCCTGGAACTGTCGAAAGATCCGCGGCTGACCGTCGTCGGCATCAACTACAAGGACCAGAACGAAAACGCCCTGCGCTTCCTCGGCGAACTCGGCAATCCGTTCTCCGCCGTCGGCGTCGACCCGCGCGGCAAGGCGGCGATCGACTGGGGCGTCTACGGTATCCCGGAATCCTATCTCGTCGGTGCTGACGGTACGATCCTCTACAAGCGTGTCGGCCCGTTTGACGAAAACAGCGTCAAGAACGGGCTGCTGCCGGCGATCGAGAAGGCGACGGCGGGCTCGTAGGCGGGCAGCTTGCAAAGCACTGCTGGCGGCCGCAGTAGCTTTCTGGCCAAGCCGCCCACGATTCCTCATTCCTGTGCTTGTCACAGCAATCCAGCCGCGCCGCGTCGGCGGCGCGAAAGGATATTTCTCTTCCGGTTATGGGTGGCGTGCGCGGCAAGTTCTCCCGCCCCGCGGACGCGCGGCTGCTGCATCCCTGTGACGAGCACAGGGACGAGGGAGTTCGCGGTCCATGCTATCCGGGTAAAGCTTGATGCCTGTCACGGCGTCTCTGGCGCTTTGGGAAAGCTGTGGCGGTAGAAGTAGACAGTCTCGCGGAGGGTCTGAAACCCGCTCAAATCCCCGCCTGCCAATCCCTGACCGCATCGAGCGGCCATACCAGCATCAGCACATTCAAGGTGAGGTTGTCGCGGATCAGCCAGCCGGTGAAAAGCTCGAAGACGATGGCGATCGTTACCGTTAGCCAGACCGGCATGCGGGCCGCGAACATGAAGCCCGCCACCATCGCCAGCGTATCCATGGTCGAATTCAGGATGCTGTCGCCGAAGTAATCGAGCGAGATGGTCGCCGAGCGATAGCGGTTGATGACCATGGGCGTGTTTTCGGCGATCTCCCAGGCGGATTCGATGATCATCGCCAGGAAAAGCTTTGCCGTCAGCGGCTTGCGGCGCAAAAGCAGGTGGCCGAGGCCGTAGAACAGGAAGCCGTGGATGATGTGGGACGGCGTGTACCAGTCGGCGATGTGTTGCGAGTTGCCGCTGGATTTGACCACGGGTTCGAACAGCTTGACGTAGCCGCAGTCGCAGATCCAGATGCGGCCCATCAGGTGCTGGGTGACGATCTGCACGGCGAGGACCGCGACGCAGGCCACCAGCCAGAGGAGCGCGTGACGGTTGCTGTCATTCTCCTCAAGCGTCGTCGTCACTCGGCGTTCTCCTGGTCAAGCGAATGCTTCATGATCAAGGGCATCTGGGCGAGCGTGAAGAGGATGGTGATCGGCATCGTTCCCCAGACCTTGAAGGCGACCCAGAAGTCGGTCGAGAACGAGCGCCAGACCACTTCGTTGAGGATAGCAAGGAACAGGAAGAACACGCCCCAGCGCAGCGTCAGCTTGCGCCAGCCGTCCTCGTCGAGCTTGAAGGCGGAGTGGAAGACGTAGCCGAGCAGTGACTTGCCGAAGAGAAGGCCGCCGAGCAGGATCGCGCCGAAGAGCGTGTTGACGATCGTCGGCTTCATCTTGATGAAAGTGTCGTTCTGCAGCCAGAGCGTCAGCGCACCGAAGACGAAGACGACGATGCCCGAGATCAGCGGCATCATCGGCAGGGTGCGGGTCAAAATCCAGGAGACGGCAAGCGCGATCGCGGTCGCGGCCATGAAGAGGCCGGTGGCGATGAAGATCGGTCCGCCGAGCTCGGCGAGCGCCGGGAAATGCCCGGCGAGCCATTCGCCGCGCGAATTGGCGAAGAAGAAGACCATGAGAGGTCCAAGCTCCAGCACCATCTTGAGCAACGGGCTGATTTCCTTCTGCGGCTTGGAAGCCTCGATCGACGACATCTGGGGGTCCTGTTTCTGCATGTGCCTGCTGCTCATAACACCAGCTTTGCGGCAAAACCATATCAAGGCGACCGGTGCTCCGCAAAGGCGAAGCACCAAACCGCCCCGTCAGGCGGCGACGCCGGCGATCGCCTCGGCGAAATCCTTGGCCTCGAAGGGTTCGAGATCGTCGATGCCTTCGCCGACACCGATGAAGTAGACCGGCAGCTTGTGCTTGGCGGAGATGGCGACGAGGATGCCGCCGCGCGCCGTGCCGTCGAGCTTGGTCATGATCAGGCCGCTGACGCCGGCGACGTTGCGGAATATTTCCACCTGTTGCAGCGCGTTCTGGCCGGTGGTGGCGTCGAGCGTCTGCAGCACCGTGTGCGGCGCGTCCGGATCGAGCTTGCCGAGCACGCGCACGATCTTTTCAAGCTCGGCCATCAACTCGGCCTTGTTCTGCAGGCGGCCGGCCGTATCGATGATCAGGACGTCGGACTTCTTCTCGCGCGCCTGCTGGAAGGCCTCATAGGCAAGGCCTGCCGCATCGGCGCCGAGCTTGGAGGAGACGATGTCGGAGTTGGTGCGGTCGGCCCAGATCTTCAGCTGCTCGATCGCGGCGGCGCGGAAGGTGTCGCCGGCGGCGAGCATCACCTTGAGGCCCGCGCCGGAGAGCTTGGCGGCGAGCTTGCCGATCGTCGTGGTCTTGCCTGTGCCGTTGACGCCGACGACGAGAATGACATGCGGCTTGTGGCTGAGGTCAAGTTCCAGCGGCTTGGCGACGGGCGAAAGCACCTTGGTGATCTCGCCGGCCATGATGCGCGACACGTCTTCGCCCGAGACATCCTTGCCGTAGCGCTCTGAGGCCAGCGTGTCGGTGATGCGCATCGCCGTCTCGACGCCGAGGTCGGCCTGTATCAAGAGATCCTCGAGATCCTGCAGCGTCGCTTCATCGAGCTTGCGCTTGGTGAACAGGCTGGCGATCTGGCCGGTCAGCTGCGACGAGGTGCGGGCAAGGCCGCGGCGCAGGCGCTGGTACCAGGTGAGCTTTTCTTTCGGCGCGGTGGGCGCTTCCTTCGGCTTGCCATCGGCGGTGGCAAAGCCCTTGGGGAGGGCTGCGGGCGCGACGACTTCGGCTTCTGCCGTGTTGCCTGCAGCAATCTCGGTCGTCGCTTCTGCCGTGTCGCTCTCTGTGGTTTCGAGACCCTCGCGGAGCTCTGCCGTTGCAGCTTCACCCCCCTCTGCCCTGCCGGGCATCTCCCCCACAGGGGGGGAGATCACACTGGGCTCGCTCTCGGTGTCAGGTGCGGTCGCTTCTACTGTCGTGATTTCTTCTGCTTCGGTTGCCGTGACGTCGCTTGCATTGGCATCGTCGGCCGTTGGCTCTGCTTCTGCCACGCGTTCAACGGTTTCGACCTCCGGGGAGGCTGTGACGATGTCGTCGAGATCTGCCGGCTTCTCGGCAGCAACAGATTCAGCAGTCTCGATCGCTGCAGTCTCTTCAGCGGCTGCCTCGACCTCCTCCTGCTCTCCCCCCTTATGGGAGAGATGTTCCGAAGGGAGAGAGGGGGGTGTGGCAACCGCAATGTCGTCCGATACGGCTTCTGCCTCGTCTTGTGCCAGTTCTTCGGCGTTGTCCGAAGCCGGCCCACCGGCGGTCTCGATTTCGGCTTCCAGCACCGGATCGGTGTCGGACAACGGCAAAGTCTCGATATCGACAGGCGGTTCAAAGTGGGCTTCAGGGCTCTCATCGACGATTTCTGTCTCGACAACGGGAGGCGTGTTTTCGACGGCTTGCGCCTCAACTTCGGGCGCCGAGACGATCGCCTCTTCCGGCGGCTTCGTTTCCTCCACCTCGCTCTTGCCGAAGGTGAAGATCCTCTTGATGAAACCCATTGCCATTCAGGAATTCCGCATAAATCAGGCCGCAGCCATCTGTTTTACCTGCATCGTCAGATGCTTGCCATTGTGGCCGGTGATTTGGACCGGGACAAGCGCGCGCGGTGTGAGGCCGGCTGCATCGACGAGCGTGAAGTTCTCGGTGTGGGCAAGCCCGTTGTTCTCGACCAGGATCGCCTGTTCGCTGCCCACCATGCCGTCAAGGTGGCGTGCGTAGAGCGTTGCGCCGACAGCGCGCAGCCTTGCGGCGCGCTCCTTGACCAGGCCGCGGTCGAGCTGCGGCATGCGTGCCGCCGGCGTGCCGGCACGTGGGCTATAGGGGAAGACGTGCAGATGCGCGATGCCGCAATCCACGGCGAGACGCGCGGCATTCTCGAACATCTCTTCCGTCTCGGTCGGAAAACCGGCGATCATATCGGCGCCGAGGCTGATGTCGGGGCGCAGCCGGCGCACTTCGTCGGTGAAAGCGCGCGCGTCGGCGCTCGAATGCCGGCGCTTCATGCGCTTGAGGATCATGTCGTCGCCATGCTGCAGCGACAGATGCAGATGCGGCATGAAGCGCACCTCGTCGGCGATCAGGTCGAAGAGGTGGCTGTCGGCTTCGATGCCGTCAATCGAGGACAGGCGCAGGCGGCGGATCTCCGGCACCTGCTTCAACAGTGTTTTTGCCAGCAGGCCGAGCGTTGGTGTGCCCGGCAGGTCGGCGCCGTAGCTGGTCGCATCGACGCCGGTCAGGACGATCTCGCAATAGCCCGTCTCGACCAGCTTGCGCGCCTGGTCGACGACGGCGCCCATCGGCACGGAACGGGAATTGCCGCGGCCATAGGGAATGATGCAGAAGGTACAGCGGTGGTCGCAGCCGTTTTGCACCTGGATGAAGGCGCGCACGTGGCCGTCGATGTGCTTGACCATCTGCGGGGCGGTGGCGCGCACGCTCATGATGTCGTTAACGCGCAGCTTTTCTTCCGCCGATACGCCAAAATCGGGCAGCGAACGGTAGGAAGCGCTCTTGAGTTTTTCCTCGTTGCCGAGCACGGCGTCGACCTCGGCCATTTTGGCAAAGGTTTCCTTTTCCGTCTGGGCGGCGCAGCCGGTGACGATGATGCGGGCATGCGGGTTGTCGCGGCGCGCGCGGCGGATCGCCTGGCGTGCCTGGCGCACGGCCTCACCGGTGACGGCGCAGGTGTTGACGAGGATGGCGTTGTTGAGCCCGGCCTTCTCGGCTTCCGCCCGCATCACTTCGGATTCGTAGGTATTGAGACGGCAGCCGAAGGTTATGACCTCGACGCCGCTCAAAGCGCCCGCGCTCCGCTCGCCTCGGCTTCGTCGCGCTGCCAGGTGCCGGTGGTCGGGTTCAGCGTGCCGGACCATTCCCATTCGGCAGGGCCGGTCATCACGACATGATCGTTGCTGTCCAGCCATTCGATCGTGAGTTTTGCCGGGGCGGGCGCCGAGGAGACGTCGATCGTTACCTTGCGGCCGGTGCGGCCGGTGCGTGCGGCGCTGACGGCGGCGGCACAAGCCGCCGAACCACAGGCAAGCGTCAGCCCGGCGCCGCGCTCCCATGTGCGGGTGCGCAGCGACGAAGGTGAAAGCACCTGCGCCAGTGTGATGTTGGCACGCTCGGGGAACATCGGATGGTTTTCGAGCAGTGGGCCAAAGCGGTCGAGATCGAAGGACATCGGATCCTTGTCGACCCAGAAGATCGCATGCGGATTGCCCATCGACATGGCCGAGGGCGAATGCAGGACAGGATTGTCGATGGGGCCGATCTGCAGCTCGATGCGGCTCGTGTCGGCAAACTCTTCGGCAAGCGGGATCCTGTCCCAGGCAAAGACCGGCGTGCCCATGTCGACCGATATGGTGCCGTCCTCGTGCTCCCTGGCATTCAGGATGCCGGCGATGGTCTGGAAGGTGAAGGCCTTCTTGCCGGTTTCCGCCGCAAGCGCCTGGACGACGCAGCGGGTACCGTTGCCGCAGGCCTGGGCCATGGAACCGTCGCAATTGACGATATCGATCCAGGCGTCCGTGCCTTGGGCCTTCGGGTCGTGGATCGCCATGATCTGGTCAAAGGCGGTTGCCGGATCGGCATTGAGCGCGATCGCGGCCGCCGGCGCTACCCGATCCTTCCGGCCGCGCATGTCAACGACGAGGATCTTGTTTCCAAGCCCGTTCATCCTGGCAAATGGCACGTTGTCGGTCATGTGGCGATGGTCCAAACCGGCCCGCCTCTAGCGGGCACCCTTCATTTGGGCTGTATATGGCTGAAAAGCCCGGAAATTACCAGTGCCGCGTTCATTCTCGGGCCGGCGCGAGGGCAGGCACCTCGAAAACTTCACCTGGGCGCAACGGCCGGAAACGGCTGCGGGCGATGCCGGCCGCATCCAACGCCCGCTCGAGTGCCTGTCGCGGCTCGTCCACCCCTTCGTCGGTCAGGCGAAAGGTGCCCCAGTGATGGCCGGCAACATGGGCTGCTGCGCAATCGATCATGCCGCGGACTGCCTCTTCCGGGTTCTGGTGCTGGTCCTGCATGAACCAGCGCGGCTCGTAGGCGCCGAAAGGCAGATTGGCGAGACGGAAGGGCCCGTGTTTTTCGCGGGCCGCGCGATAGTTGATGCCGTCGTGAAAGCCGGTGTCGCCGACGTGGTAGATCTTGCCCGCCGGCGTCTCCAGAACGAAGGCTGCCCAGAGCGCCATGCGCCGGTCGCGCGAGCCGCGGGCCGACCAGTGATGGCAGGGTTCTGCGTGAAGAACGATGTCGTCACCGCAGTCCAGCCGGTCGCTCCAGTCAACCACGTTGATCTCGGCATCGGGAACGGCACGGCGGATGATCGTGTCGTTGCCGAGCGGGGTGACGATCCTTGGCCCATGTTCCTCGTGAAGGGCTGCCAGCGTTTCGACGTCGAGGTGATCGTAGTGATTGTGGGTGACGAGCACGATGTCGATCGGCGGCAGGTCGTCGAGTTCGATGCCGGGCGGGTTGCGGCGCTGCGGGCCGGCAAAGGCAAAGGGGCTGGCGCGATGCGACCAGACGGGGTCGGTCAGGATGTTGACGCCGTGCACCTGGATCAGCAGCGTCGCGTGGCCGACCATGGTGACGCGCAGCCGTTCGCCTTCGACACTGATCTCGGGCTTTGCCTGTGCGAACGGACTTGGATTGTGTGCCGGCCAGCGAACCTTGCCGCCGCCGAACTGCCAGCGCAGAAGGTCGGCCGCACCCTTGGGCGGCTTGCCGCCGGGATTGAAGAAACGGGCGCCGTCGAAATGATCGGTGACGGGTCCTTGATAGTAGGGGTTCGGCGTCTTCTTCATGCAGAGCCTTTGAGCGCGATATCGTCCGTGATTTCGTCAGATGGGGCGCCGGCGCCTGCTCTGGAAGGCCGGAACTTAACAAAATCTTGAAGGTAGCAACTGGATTGCTATCTTGATCCCATGCTTGTCCGATTCGATCCGCAGGAACGCCTCTACAAGACCCTCAGGCTAGTTCGCTCCATCCATCTCAACATGCAGCGCTCGGCAGAGCATATGCTCGACGGCGCCGGCATATCCGTGGCGGAGCGGGCGGTGCTGGAGCTTTTTTGCGAACAATCGCTGACCGTGCCAGATGCGGGGCGGCGCCTGTCGATGAAGCGACAGTTCGTGCTTCGCGTCGTGACGGGGCTGATCGAGAAGAAGCTGCTTGAGACGCGGCCGAACCCGGAGCACCGGCGCGCCTATCTCTGCGCCCCGACGGTCGCCGGACGAGAGCTCTTCGAGGAGATCCATCGCCGCGAGGTCGAACTGCTGCACGCCATGCTCGGCGACATCAATCAGACGGAAACCGTGGCGGCGCTGCGCGTCATGACGCGCGTCGCGGCTGCGTTCGAAGAGTTGGCAGGTGAACTCGACGCAGCGGCTGAAGAGGCGCCCTGACGGCGTATTTCCCCGCCGTCCTTGACTTTTACTGAGCTTTCCTGTTTATCCCGGCCAATTCCTTCGCAAGCTCAAGACTTCGAAGCCGCCGACCGGGTCCCGTAAAGGTGTAAAGAGAACCCGGAGGTCAACATCCGACAGCGCGTTGCGCCCTCGGGTGGTTTTTGGCTTTGCGCCTTGTTTTCCTGGCGAAGGAACCCACGTTTCCGGCGAGTTGATCGCCACCGGAAACCAGAAGGAAGTGAGAATGTTCGAGAGCCTCCAGGACCGCCTTGGTTCCATATTGAATGGACTGACCGGCCGCGGCGCATTGTCGGAAGCCGATGTTTCCGCTGCGCTCCGCGAGGTTCGCCGTGCGCTGCTCGAAGCCGACGTCGCGCTCGACGTCGTGCGCGGCTTCACGGAAAAGGTTCGGGAAAAGGCTGTCGGCGCCGAGATCCTGAAGTCGATCAAGCCCGGCCAGATGGTCGTCAAGATCGTCCACGACGAGCTCGTCGAGATGCTCGGCTCCGAGGGCGTGACGATCGATCTCAATGCGCCCGCACCGGTCGTCATCATGATGGTCGGTCTGCAGGGCTCGGGTAAGACCACCACCACCGGCAAGATCGCCAGCCGGATGAAGACAAGGGACAAGAAGAAGGTCCTGATGGCGTCGCTCGACACCCGTCGTCCGGCCGCCCAGGAACAGCTTCGCCAGCTCGGCGTCCAGACCGGCGTCGATACGCTGCCCATCATTGCCGGCCAGTCGCCGACCGATATCGCTTCGCGCGCCGTCCAGGCTGCCAAGCTCGGCGGCCATGATGTCGTCATCCTCGACACCGCCGGCCGTACCCATATCGACGAGCCGCTGATGATCGAGATGGCGGAGATCAAGCGGAAGTCCAATCCGCATGAGATCCTGCTCGTCGCCGACGCGCTGACCGGCCAGGACGCCGTCAATCTCGCCCGCAACTTCGACGAACGTGTCGGCATCACCGGCCTGGTGCTCACCCGCATGGACGGCGATGGCCGCGGCGGTGCTGCCCTTTCGATGCGTGCGGTTACCGGCAAGCCGATCAAGCTCATCGGCGTCGGCGAAAAGATGGGCGAACTCGAGGAGTTCCATCCCCGCCGCGTCGCCGACCGCATCCTCGGCATGGGCGACATCGTCTCGCTCGTCGAGAAGGCCGCCGAAAACATCGACGCCGAGAAGGCGGCCGCCATGGCCGCCAAGATGGCCAAGGGCAAGTTCGACCTCAACGACCTCGCCGACCAGCTCGGCCAGATGCAGAAGATGGGCGGCATGGGCGGAATCATGGGCCTGATGCCCGGCATGGCCGGCATGAAGGACAAGATGGCCGCCGCCGGCCTCGATGACAGCCTGTTCAAGCGCCAGCTCGCCATCATCTCGTCGATGACCAAGGCCGAGCGCGCCAATCCGGACCTGCTCAAGCATTCGCGCAAGAAGCGCATCGCTAGCGGCTCCGGCACCGATGCCGCCGACATCAACAAGCTTCTGAAGATGCACCGCCAGATGGCGGACATGATGAAGATGATGGGCGGCAAGGGCAAAGGCGGCATGATGAAGCAGATGATGGGCGGCCTTGCCAACAAGATGGGCCTTGGCGGCCTCGGTGGTGGCGGCATGCCCGATCTGTCGAAGCTCGACCCGAAGCAGCTCGAAGCCCTGCAGAAGCAGGCGGAAGCAGCCGGCCTGAAGCCGGGCGGCATGCCCGGTCTCGGGGGCGGTGGTCTGCCGGGTCTGGGTGGTGCCAAGCTTCCGGGTCTCGGCGGCGGCTTCCCCGGCCTTCCCGGCCTGCCGAAGAAGAAGTGAGGATCGCTAAGAGATGATTGATCCCGAAATCAAACAGGAATTGGCGGGTTACCGGCAGTCGATCGACAACATCGATGCCGCGCTCGTCCACATGCTGGCCGAACGTTTTCGCTGCACCCAGGCAGTCGGCGTTCTCAAGGCCAAGCATGATCTGCCGCCGGCCGACCCGGCGCGCGAAGAATACCAGATCGAACGCCTGCGCCGCCTGGCCAAGGATGCCAATCTGGATCCGGATTTCGCCGAGAAGTTCCTGAACTTCATCATCAAGGAAGTCATCCGGCATCATGAAGCCATCGCCGCCGATCGCTCGCATTCCGCGGGCGCCGCCGGCACAAACCATTCCGCTTGAACCAAGCGGTCAAGAAAGCCTGCAAGGAGTTACTCACATGGCACTGAAAATTCGTCTCGCCCGTGGCGGTTCCAAGAAGCGTCCTTACTACCAGATCGTCGTTGCCGACGCCCGCAGCCCGCGTGACGGCCGCTTCCTCGAGAAGATCGGCTCGTGGAACCCGATGCTCGGCAAGGACGACGAAAAGCGCGTCGAGCTCAACGCCGAGCGCGTCAGCCACTGGATCGCCCAGGGCGCCCAGCCGACCGACCGCGTTCTGCGCTTCCTCGACCAGGCTGGCCTTGCAAAGCGTCCGGCTCGCAGCAACCCGACCAAGGCTGTTCCGGGCAAGAAGGCTCAGGAGCGCGCTGCTGAAGCGAAGCAGAAGGCTGAAGACGCCGCTGCCGCCGCTGCAGAATAATAGCCGGAGAACAGCCTCAGGTGGAACCAGCGCACTTGCGCTGACGTTCCTCCTCGGGCTGCCGTGACTTAAGAAACGGGTGGCATTTCCATGCCGCCCGTTTTCCGTTATGTCCACCGGGATATCCCGAACACGGATGAGATGATGATGAAACTCGAAAACCCGATTCTGATGGCGACGATCGGTGCGGCGCAGGGGCTGCGCGGCGAGGTAAGGGTCAAGTCCTTTACCGACGATCCGACGGCGCTTGGCGACTATGGCAATCTGCACAGCGCCGACGGTCGTGTTTTCGAAGTGCTGGAAATCCGTGAAGCGAAGAATGTCGTCGTCGTGCGCTTTCGCGGCGTCAACGATCGCAATGCCGCCGAGGCCCTGAACGGCCTGGATCTCTTCATGGAGCGCGACAACCTTCCCGACGACGATCTGGACGAAGACGAGTTCTTCTATGCCGATCTCGAGGGCCTGGAAGCCGTCGACGGCAACGGCACCAGCTACGGAAAGGTGAGCGGCGTCTTCGATTTCGGCGCCGGCGACCTCCTGGAGCTGAAGGGGCCCGGTCGGCGCCCGGTTCTCATTCCCTTCACCGAATGGTCGGTGCTGGAGATCGACCTGGAGGGTGGTCGCCTGCTCGTCGATCCGGTCGCAGCCGGCCTTTCCGACGAAAAAGATCAGGATCAGAACCCCTTTTCCGCAAAGCGCAAATGAGCGACGTGGCGATGACCTTTCGTGCCACTGTCCTGACGCTCTATCCCGAAATGTTTCCGGGCCATCTCGGCGCTTCGCTTTCGGGCAAGGCGCTGGAGCGGGGCCAATGGTCAATCGAGGCGGTGCAGATCCGCGACTTCGCCGAGGACAAGCACCGCACGGTCGACGATACGCCGGCCGGCGGCGGCGCCGGAATGGTGCTAAAACCCGATGTGCTTGCCCGGGCGATCGATCAGGTCTCCGGGGATGACGACCGTCCGCGGCTGCTGATGAGCCCGCGCGGCCGTCCATTGACCCAGGAGCGGGTGCGCGAACTCGCCGACGGTCCCGGCGTCGTGATCGTCTGCGGGCGCTTCGAGGGTGTCGACCAGCGCGTGATCGACGCGCGTGGCCTCGAAGAGGTTTCCATCGGCGACTATATTCTTTCGGGCGGCGAGCCGGCGGCGCTGACGCTGCTCGATGCCGTCGTCAGGATCCTGCCCGGCGTCATGGGCAACGCGCTTTCGGGCGTGCATGAGAGCTTCGAGGGCGGGCTGCTCGAACATCCGCATTACACCCGGCCGCAGGAATTCGAGGGTCGCGAGATCCCGGCGGTTCTGACCTCGGGCAACCATGGCGCCATTGCCAAGTGGCGCGAGGCGGAAGCGCGGCGGCTGACGGCCGAGCGCCGGCCCGACCTCCTTGCTCAGCCGGTGAAGAAGTAATAGGCGGCCAGCAGCAGGCCCACGGCAACGACGAGCGCGCGGATCACCGCCTGTGGCACGCGTCTGGCGGCCCAGACGCCGCTGTAGCCTCCGAGGGCTGCCCCAGGCACCATGATCGCCGCATGCAGCCAGGAGACGACCCCGCCGGCCGTAAAGACGACGATGGCGATGGCGGCAATCACGATCGAGATGAAGTTCTTGAGCGCGTTCAGGCGGTGGTAGCCGCCGCCGGTCGCAAGCCCCAACACCGCCAGCATCATGATGCCCATGCCGGCGCCGAAGAAGCCGCCATAGATCGAGGTGATGAACTGTGCGCCGATACCGGCCGGATTGATGGCGTGCTCGTCGATGCGCGCCTTGGGCTTCAGCAGCGGTCCGGCGGCGAAGATCGCGGTTGCCGCAAGCAGCAGCCAGGGAACGAGCGCGCGGAAGGAGGCGTTGGACAGCGAGATCAAGAGCAGCGCGCCGGCAAGGCCGCCAAGCGCCGAGATGACGCCGAGCAGGATGGCGTAACGCCTGTCGGCGCGGATCTCCTTGGCATAGGCGAGCGCCGAGGTGATATAGCCCGGAAACTGGATGATCGACGAGGTCGCGTTGGCGACGATCGGTGACAGCCCGCCAAGCGTCATCGCCCCGAAGGTGAGGAAGGTCCCGCCGCCGGCAATGGCATTGACGACACCGGACAGGAAGCCGGCCGTGAAAAGCATGAGCACTTCGAAGATATGCATGGTTTCCCCCAACCACCCTGCCCGGGATAGCCGCTGGTTGTGCCGGCTGCAAGCCCGTTCCACCGCACAAATGCGCCGAACGTATCTCAGGATCTGCTGATAAAATCACAGCGCTGGCCGGGGCCGCCGAGAAATTATGGCTTCCGGGGATGACAAGCGGGGCCGATTGGTGTAAGTGCCGCCCCGGTTCGGGATTCATGCCCGTCGACCAAAACAAAGAATGGCGAATCCGCTCCTGCCGGTCTCCGGCAAGACCTGAAGGCTGGCCCGACAGGTTCATCGAGAGCGCTCTGGCTGTTTCAGAAGAACTTGAAAGGTTAGACCGATGAACATCATCCAGCAGCTGGAAGCCGAACAGGCCGCCAAGATCGCCGCCAAGCGCACGCTCCCGGAATTCTCCGCAGGCGACACGCTGCGCGTCAACGTCCGCGTTGTCGAAGGCAACCGTACCCGCGTACAGGCCTATGAAGGCGTCTGCATCGCTCGTTCGGGCGGCGGCATCAACGAAAGCTTCACCGTTCGCAAGATCTCCTACGGCGAAGGCGTCGAGCGCGTATTCCCGGTTTACTCGCCGCTCGTCGAGAGCGTCGAAGTCGTTCGCCGCGGTAAGGTCCGTCGCGCCAAGCTCTACTACCTGCGCGATCGTCGCGGCAAGTCGGCTCGTATCGTCGAGAACACCGGCACGCGCGCCCGCAAGCTGAACGAAGCCGAGCGTCAGGCGATTGCCGAGGAAAAGGCACGCATCGAGGCTGAAAAGGTTGCCGCAGCTCAGGCGCTCGCCGCCGAGAAGGCAGCAGCAGAAGCCGCCGAAGCAAAGGCAGCAGCGGAAGCCGCAGCAGAATAACATTCCAATCCGCAGGGATTGTTGGAAAGGCGGCCTCGGGCCGCCTTTCTTTTTGGCACTATGCGCTTGTCTTTCCGGCGGAATTCGTGACATTTTCCGCTGCCACAATTTTCGGGAGCCCTCCAATGACAATCCGTCGCCATGTGCTTGCGGGCATCGCAGCCGCACTTGCCGTACCCTTCGCATTTTCTGCACCGGCCATTGCCAGCGGGCTGCCTGATCTCGGCGGCAAGACGGTTGTCGTGGTCACGGAGAACGCCTACCCGCCGCTGCAGTTCATCGATCCCAAGTCCGGCGAGGCCAAGGGCTGGGAATACGACGCCATGAACGAGATCGCCAAGCGGTTGAATTTCAAGGTCGAATACCAGAACACCAGCTGGGACGCGATGATCCAGGCGGTGCACGACGGCCAGTACCAGATCGGCATGACCGGCATCACCATCAAGGATGACCGCAAGGAAAAGGTCGATTTCTCCGACCCCTACATGCGGTCGCAGCAGTTCATGCTGGTGCGCAGCGACGAAGCCCGCTTCAATGACGGCAAGAGCTTCGGCGCCTTCGCCGACGGCCTCGTCGGCGCGCAGCCGGGCACCTCACCGTTCTACACCGCCGTCTACGAAATGCTCGACGGCAACGAGCAGAACCCGCGCATCAAGCTGTTCGAGACCTTCGGCGCGACCGTTCAGGCGCTGAAGGCCGGTGACGTCGACGTGGTGCTGACCGACAGCGTCGCCGCCAAGGGCTATGTCGATTCCTCCGAAGGCAAGCTCAAGGTTGTCGGCGGCCCGCTCGGCACTGAGGATTTCGGCTTCATCTTCCCGAAGGGCTCAGATCTCGTCGCTCCGATCAACGCCGCGATCAAGGCGCTGAAGGAGGACGGCACCTTCGATGCCCTCGATAAGAAGTGGTTCCTCGAATACAAAATGGGCGGCTGATTACAGGCGATGGCCGCTCCACAATCGTCTGACATGTCCGGCAAGGGCGACTATCCCTGGTGGTTGGTCGCCCTTCTTGTGATCGCGGTGGCGCTCGCCGTCGTGATCATCAGCAATGACATCTTCACCGAAGTCTTCACCGTCGTCGTCAAGGGGCTCGGCGTCACCGTCTTCGTAACCCTCATGGGGTTCGTGCTGGCGACAACGCTTGGTCTCGGCATCGCGCTGATGGCGCTGTCCGAGCATTCGTCGCTTAGGCAGATTGCGCGCTTCTATACCGAAGTCATCCGCGGCGTGCCGATCCTGGTGCTTTTGTTCTATATCGCCTTCGTCGGGGCGCCGGCGCTTGTCGTTACGGCCAACTTCATCTGCGCGCCGCTCATCGGCGCAGGCTTCATGGAGCCCGTCGTCGTGCGCGACATCTCGCTGATGTGGCGGGCGATCATCGCGCTGATGATCGGTTACTCCGCCTTTATCGCAGAGGTGTTCCGGGCCGGCATCCTCTCGGTCGACAAGGGGCAAATCGAGGCGGCCAAGGCGCTCGGGCTGACGCGCTACCAGCGCTTTCGCCTCGTCGTCTTTCCGCAAGCGATCCGCGTGATCCTGCCGCCGCTCGGCAACGACTTCATCGCCATGGTGAAGGACAGCTCGCTCGTCTCGGTGCTCGGTGTCGCCGACATCACGCAGATGGGCAAGGTTTATGCCTCCGGCTCCTTTCGCTTCTTCGAGACCTACTCGATCGTCGCCTATGTCTATCTGGTGCTAACCATTGGCCTTTCGCTGGGCCTGCGAGGGCTGGAGCGGCGGTTCCGCAAGGCGGAGGTGCGCTGAGCGCGATCACGCCAATTGCCGACCTGTCAGAAAATTGATATGAACACGGGCATGGAATCCAAATTCGGATGTCGCGAGCAGAAAATCGTCGTGCTGCAGGACCACAAGCGCCTGCCGGCACGCTTCTTCGCGCGCGTCTACGGGGCGCTTACGAGCCGCCTATCCTGATCGTGTGATCAGTGCTTCCGGCCGCCCTGCCGCCGGCTTTCCCTACCCAATTGAAAACTCGATGGATGTATCGCCATGAGCGCACCGCGTACCCTCTATGACAAGATCTGGGACGATCACTTGGTCAACCAGCAGGATGACGGCACCTGTCTTCTCTACATCGATCGTCACCTCGTGCACGAAGTGACGAGCCCGCAGGCCTTCGAGGGCCTGCGCATGGCCGGCCGCAAGGTCCGCGCGCCGGAAAAGACGCTCGCCGTCGTCGACCACAACGTTCCGACCTCGGCGGACCGCCACCTCGGCATCAAGAACGAGGAAAGCCGCATCCAGGTGGAGGCGCTCGCAAAGAACGCCGCCGACTTCGGCGTTGAATATTATTCCGAGAACGACAAGCGCCAGGGCATCGTGCACATCGTCGGCCCGGAGCAGGGCTTCACCCTGCCGGGCATGACCATCGTGTGCGGCGACAGCCACACCTCGACCCACGGCGCCTTCGGTTCGCTGGCACACGGCATCGGCACGTCGGAGGTCGAGCACGTGCTCGCCACCCAGACGCTGATCCAGAAGAAGGCGAAGAACATGCTGGTGCGTGTCGACGGCCAGCTGCCGCCGGGCGTCACTGCCAAGGACATCATTCTCGCCATCATCGGCGAGATCGGCACCGCCGGCGGCACCGGCCACGTCATCGAATTTGCCGGCGAAGCGATCCGCTCGCTGTCGATGGAAGGCCGCATGACCATCTGCAACATGACGATCGAAGGTGGCGCGCGCGCCGGCCTGATCGCGCCCGACGAGACGACGTTCGCCTACATCAAGGACAAGCCGCGCGCACCGAAGGGCAAGGCCTTCGACATGGCGCTCGACTACTGGAAGACGCTGCACACCGACGAAGGCGCGCACTACGACCGCGTCGTCGTGCTCGACGCCGCCAACCTGCCGCCGATCGTTTCCTGGGGCTCGTCGCCGGAAGACGTGATCTCGGTCCAGGGCATCGTGCCGAACCCGGACGATATCCAGGAAGAGACGAAGCGCGCCTCCAAGTGGCGTGCGCTCGACTATATGGGCCTGAAGCCGGGCACGAAGATCACCGACATTTCCGTCGATCGCGTCTTCATCGGTTCCTGCACCAACGGTCGTATCGAGGATTTGCGTGCGGTTGCAGCTGCCGTCGAAGGCCGCAAGGTCGCTTCGACCGTGTCGGCGATGATCGTTCCGGGCTCCGGCCTCGTGAAGGAACAGGCCGAAGCCGAGGGTCTCGACAAGATCTTCAAGGAAGCCGGCTTCGACTGGCGCGAGCCCGGCTGCTCCATGTGCCTGGCGATGAACGACGACCGGCTGAAGCCGGGCGAGCGTTGCGCCTCGACGTCGAACCGCAACTTCGAGGGGCGTCAGGGCTTCAAGGGCCGCACGCACCTCGTCTCGCCGGCCATGGCGGCCGCCGCCGCGATCGAAGGTCACTTCGTCGATATCCGCGAATGGAAATAAGCCGGTCTTGAGCTTTCCGGCGTCAATGGCCGCCCCTCGGGGCGGCCTTTTTTGTTTGGCGGCGGGGTAGTCGTTCCATTTGGGGCGGTGAAAATGCAGTAAGCTGCCTGCCGACCGGGATTCGCCTGGGAGGCGGAGGATGAGCAACGACCTGCCTGCAGACACTTATCGCCTGATGTTGCTGCGCCATGCCAAATCCGCCTGGCCGGACGGGGTTGCGGACATTGACCGTCCGCTCGGCGAGCGTGGTCGCAAGGCCGCACATTTGATGGGCGCGTATCTGGCACGGCACGGGCTCGTGCCGGACCGCGCCCTCGTCTCGACCGCCAAGAGAGCACAGGAGACCTGGCACCTGGTGGCGGGCGCCCTGCCTGGGAGCATTGCGGTTGAGAACACGCGGGCGATTTATGAGGTCGGTTCCGACCAGATCCTCGGGGTCATCCGCGCGACGCCTGCCGGCGTCAGGTCCCTGCTGGTTGTCGGACACAATCCCGGCATGGAGGCGCTTGCGTTCGAACTTGTCGGCTCCGGTGATCCGGATGCGCGCATGCGTCTGGCAGCCAAGTTTCCGACGGCCGCCCTCGCGGTCCTTCAATTTGAAGGTGCGGGCTGGGAGGCTCTCTCCCCGGGCCGTGCCCGGCTCATGGAGTTCGTGACGCCGCGGTCGCTTGCCTGAAGGCCCGTCAGCGTTTGGCGTCAGATGACCCTGACCACGGTGCCGCGGCGCATGTGGGGGATGAGCCGGCGCAGGGCGGGCAGGCTGACAGCAACGCAGCCCTGCGTCGGTTCGTAACCGGGCCGGATCAGGTGGAAGAAGATTGCGGAGCCGGCGTTTCGCCGGCGCGCCAGGAGGTTCCAGTCCATGACGAGGCAGATGTCATAGAGCCCGTCGTCGCGCGTCATCTCCTCATGGCTCGGCTTGAACGGAGCCTTGACCGGGCGGTTGTAGAGGGCGTGGCCCGGCGCGTCGCACCACAGCATGCCCTTGCGTGTGGCCCTGGTCGGCAGCGGTGTCGGCGGCAGGACGAGCCGGTCGCGCCTGACATAGCCGCCGATCAGCTTCATCGCCGCACGCGGCGTGGCGCCGTCGCCCTCTCGCTTCACGCTGGTGATGCCGCTGCGGCCGATCGCTGCCTGTTCGACACGGCCGTCGAACGAGACGAGCGCCCGTTTCCGATCGCGCGGCGCAGCCCGGACGGTGATGATGGATTTGGCAGAACTTCTTGCGGACGTTTTCTTGCGCATCATTCTCACGGATTTTTGCTTTGCCCGTGATTTGGGGGGCACCATAAGCACGGTTGCGACTATAAAGAGGTAGCAATGCTGGTTCGCTTGCCAACACGGGCATTTGAGCTAGTTTGAAATCGGAAGCAAACAGGAATTGTCCCATGGCGACCCGTACCATTCTTCTTGTCGATGACGACAATGACCTGCGCGAAACGTTGGTCGAGCAGCTTTCGCTCTACGAAGAGTTTGACCTGATCCAGGAAGCGACCGCCGGCAAAGGCATCCAGGCCGCGCGCGGCCAGCAGGTGGACCTCTTGATCATGGATGTCGGCCTGCCCGACATGGATGGTCGCGAAGCGGTGAAGCTGTTGCGCAAGGGCGGCTTCAAGGCGCCGATCATCATGCTCACCGGCCACGATACCGATTCCGACACGATCCTTGGTCTCGAGGCCGGCGCCAACGACTATGTGACCAAGCCCTTTCGCTTTGCCGTGCTGCTCGCCCGTATCCGTGCGCAGTTGCGACAGCACGAGCAGAGCGAGGATGCGACCTTCAGCGTCGGTCCCTACACCTTCAAGCCGAGCCAGAAGCTGCTGACGCTCGAAAACGGCCAGAAGATCCGGCTGACCGAGAAGGAAGCGGCGATCATCCGCTACCTCTATCGCGCCGACCAGAAGGTGGTGACGCGCGACGTGCTGCTCGAAGAGGTCTGGGGCTACAATTCAGGCGTGACCACGCACACGCTCGAAACGCATGTCTACCGATTGCGCCAGAAAATCGAGCGGGACCCTTCCAATGCCGAGATTTTGGTGACAGAGAACGGCGGCTACAAGATCGTTCCGTAGCCGGGGTGATGAAGGTGTCTGCCCTGCATTTCCAGTTGTTTGCATGGCGTGCGTGCGCGGACCGGTCCGTTTGGACCGGCAGCGGCGTGGCCGCGGGAGGTTAGCCGCTTGGCGCTCAACGACGACATCGTGCTTCTGTCCAACGTGCCGCTGTTTGCCGATATCAGCGAGGACAAGCTGCGGCTGATCGCTTTCGGAGCAGAACGCCGCCGTATCTTTAGGGGGCAGGAACTGTTTCGCGAGGGTGCGCCGGCCGATTGCGCTTATGCGATTGCGAGCGGCACGCTCTCCTTGTCAAAAGCCGGCATCGATGGCTCCGTAGCGACGGTCTCGATGGTCGGCCGCGGAGCTTTGCTGTCAGAGCTGGCGCTGATCTCGATGGTCGAACGCAAGTTCACGGCAACCGCCGAGGAAGACAGCGAAGTGATCCGCATCAACCGGCCGCTGTTCCGGCGCATGCTGGAAGAGTACCCGGAGGTGGCGGAGCTTGTGGAAGCACGGATCCGCGAGAACCTGCAGGCCATGATCCGCAGAGCCGGAGCACTTGCCGGCCGCTTCGCCTGACGCGGCAGCCGACGTCAAAGCGCGGCGCGATCCCTAAGGTTCGCGCCTTGCGCTTCGGCCCTTTGATTTATAGCTTGTCGTTGTCGCAACACCGCTGCGCGCTTTGCGCGACAGGCCTTAGATGTCGAAATGCGCAATCACCGGCACGTGGTCGGAGGGCCGCTCCCAGCCGCGGGCCTCGCGCAGGATGTCGACATGCTTCAGCGCTGGGGCGAGATCCGCCGATGACCAGATGTGGTCGAGCCGGCGGCCGCGATCTGCCGCTTCCCAATCCTTCGCTCGGTAGCTCCACCAGGTGTAGAGCTTGGTCGGCGACGGCGTGTGCTGGCGCATCAGGTCGACCCATCCGCCGCCGTTCATGACCGTCGTCAGCCCTTCGGTTTCGATCGGCGTGTGGCTGACGATCTTCAGGAGCTGCTTGTGCGACCAGACGTCGTCTTCCAGCGGCGCGATGTTGAGGTCGCCGACGAGGATCGACGAAATCCCGGCGTCGGCTTCCGCATGCAGCAGCTTCATCTCCTCGACGAAATCGAGCTTGTGGCCGAATTTCGGATTGATGCTGCGATCCGGCTCGTCGCCGCCTGCCGGAACGTAGAAATTGTGCAGCCGGATCTTCTTGCCGCCGGCGTCAAAGACGACCGAGAGGTGGCGCGCATCGCCGACACCGCAATAGTCGCGGCGGTCGGTCAGTTCCGTCAGCGGCAGCCGCGAGATCGTGGCAACGCCGTGATAGCCCTTCTGGCCGTGCATCTCGATGTGATTGTAGCCGAGCGCCTTCAGGGGCTTGGAGGGGAACTGGTCGTTCGGGCACTTGGTTTCCTGCAGGCAGAGGATATCCGGCTGCCAGGTCTTCAAGAGATGCTCGACGAGCGGCATGCGCAGGCGAACGGAATTGATGTTCCACGTGGCGACGGAAAGGGCCATTCGTCATTCCCTGATCGGCTGATGCCGGGCGTTCGCGAAAGGAAGGCCGGCTTGAGATGGATGTCTGATCCGAGCTTTAAGCAGGTCCGGTGCGGCGAGACAAGGAATGGAGCAGAGGCAAGGCATGAAAAAAAGGCCGCACCACGGCGGGCGGCCTCATATCGACCAATCGGGCGGGTGAGATTGCTCAGCCGCCCTTCTTGTTGCGGACCTCGTCGTAGGGGATCTGAAAGACCTTGTCGTCGAGCGCCATGCCGGTCTGGACGTTGAAGATCATGACCGAGGTGTCCTTTTTCTGCGCGTCGGTGATCGTCCATTGGCGCAGATCGTAGGTCTTGGGGTCGAACATCATGGTGATGGTCGAATCGCCGAAGATCGAGCGGTCGCCAAGCACGATGGTGATGAGATCGGACTCTTCCTTGACGCCGCGCACCATCTTGCCGCTGAGGTCGATCTTCTCGCTGAGCAGCAGGTTGAGCGGTGTCTTCGACAGCGGATAGATATCCCAGGTCTTCAGCTTCATGTTGCCGATGACAACCGATTTGCCGTCGGCAATGACGCGCATCGGCGAAGGCGACTCGTAGTTGAAGCGGATGCGGCCGGGTCGACGGATGTAGAATTTGCCGCCGGTCTGTTCGCCGCGGGGGCCGAACTGCACGAATTCGCCGGCCATCGTCTTCACCGAAGAGAAGTGATCGGCGATTTTCTGGGCGGCGCCCGGTGCCTGTGCAAAGGCTTGGGTGACGTCGAGACCGGTGCTACCGGCGCCGGCGATTGCCGCAAGCCCGCACACGAAAAGGCGGCGCGTCATTACCGGGTGGTTGCGCTCGCCTGTCTTGGTCTCTGTCATCTCAGTCTCCTTCATTTACCAGATCATCTGGAGCGCAAGTGCGGCGCCTTCAAGGCACCTTTTTCGAGCTTTTCGGCTCGCACTCTCACATGACCGTTATCGGTTTCGCCTGCCGTTCCAAAAGCCCGCCGAAATGGATCTACTCTTCGGTTGGAACCAGGATCTCGCGTTTTCCGGCGTGGTTTGCCGGGCCGATGATGCCTTCCTGCTCCATGCGCTCGATCAGCGATGCGGCACGATTGTAACCGATCCCGAGGCGGCGTTGAACGTAGGAGGTGGAGGCCTTGCCGTCACGCAGCACGACGGCGACCGCCTGGTCGTAGGGGTCGTCCGAATCGGCGAGGTTGGAGGTGCCGGACGGACCACCGCCTTCGCCGTCCTCGTCGTCATCCTCGGTGATGGCGTCGAGATACTGCGGCACGCCCTGGGTCTTGAGATAGGCGACGACTTCCTCGACTTCGGTGTCGGAGACGAAGGGACCGTGGACACGCTGGATGCGCCCGCCGCCGGCCATGTAAAGCATGTCGCCCATGCCGAGCAGCTGTTCGGCACCCTGTTCGCCAAGGATCGTGCGGCTGTCGATCTTCGAGGTCACCTGGAAGGAGATGCGGGTCGGGAAGTTGGCCTTGATCGTACCGGTGATGACGTCGACCGAAGGGCGCTGCGTCGCCATGATGACGTGGATACCGGCGGCACGCGCCATCTGGGCGAGGCGCTGGACGGCGCCTTCGATGTCCTTGCCGGCGACCATCATCAGGTCGGCCATTTCGTCGATGATGACGACGATATAGGGCATCGGCGCCAGATCGAACTCTTCCGTCTCGTACATCGCTTCGCCGGTCTGGCGGTCGAAGCCGGTCTGCACCGTGCGGGTGATCTGCTCGCCCTTGGCCAGCGCCTGCTCGACGCGGCTGTTGAAGCCGTCGATGTTGCGCACGCCGATCTTCGACATCTTCTTGTAGCGCTCTTCCATCTCGCGCACGGTCCACTTCAGCGCGACCACCGCCTTCTTCGGATCGGTGACGACGGGCGAAAGCAGGTGCGGAATGCCGTCATAGACGGAGAGTTCGAGCATTTTCGGATCGATCATGATCAGGCGGCACTGGTCCGGGCGCAGCCGGTAGATCAGCGACAGGATCATGGTGTTGATCGCGACCGACTTACCCGAACCGGTGGTACCGGCGACCAGCAGATGCGGCATCTTGGCGAGATCGGCAACGACCGGCTCGCCGCCGATCGTCTTGCCGAGCGCCATGGCGAGGCGCGCCTTGGAGCTCTCGAAGTCGCGCGAGCCGATGAGTTCGCGCAGGTAGACGGTTTCGCGCCGTTGGTTCGGCAACTCGATGCCGATGGCGTTGCGGCCAGGAACGACGGCAACGCGGGCAGCGATCGCGCTCATCGAGCGGGCGATATCGTCGGCAAGGCCGATGACGCGGGAGGACTTGATGCCGGGTGCCGGCTCCAGTTCGTAGAGGGTAACCACCGGGCCCGGGCGCACGTGGATGATCTCGCCCTTGACGCCGAAATCCTCAAGCACGCCTTCGAGCATGCGGGCGTTCTGCTCCAGCGCATCGGGCGAGAGCGAGGCGTCGCGGCTGACGTTCTTCGGCTCGGCCAGGAAATGCATCGGCGGCAGTGTGAAGTCGCCATCGTCTTCGACAAACGAGCGTTGAGCTTCGCGATCGAGCCGCTGGCCCGCCTTCGGCCGCGGCGCCGGCGTTGCGACCCGCGAGCCCGATTTCGGCAGACCCTGTTTCGGCGGCGCTGCCCGCGGCGCCCAGTCGGATGCCGGATCATCGTCCTCGTCATCGGGCAGGATGCCGGCTGGACGACGCTCGTCGATGTCGAAGGGAAGGTCATCGTCCTCGTCGTCGGCCATGATCGGCGGCGGCGTGAGGACGCGGCGCTCGGAGCGATCGAGCGAGGGTTCGATGCGGTCGCCGGCGGCCATCGGCTTCGGGCGCACCGGCTCGTTCAGCGTGCCGAACTCGTCATTGTTGAAATCATAGGGCTCGTCATACTCGCGCTTGGGCGAACTGCGTGTACCGCTCATGCCGAAGATGCGCCGAACGCGCGCCTGCACGGTATAGCGCATGTGGGCAAAGGAGCCCATCAGCAGGGTGAAGGGGCCTTCGCTGTCGTCCTCGTCCAGTTCGTCGCGCACGGTACGCGCCTTGCTGGGGGTCGGTTCGACAATCTCTTCCTCTTCGTCTTCGTCGCTGACGCCGATCAGGCCGGCGCTGTAGACAAGGCACCAGGCGGCGGGTGCCGCAAAGATGCAGGCAAGCACCGTTGCGAGCGTGCCTGTCGGGAAGGCGCCGGTGAAAAGTGCCGGGAAGCGCAGGATCATGTCGCCGAAGACGCCACCGAGACCGTTTGGCAATGGCCAGGTGATCGGGGCGGGAACGCAGCTGAGCGCTGCGCCCGAAAGTACGGAGCCAATGAACCAGAAGGCGAGGCGCTTGAAAATCTTGTCAAAGCGCTTGCCGCCGATCAGCACCAGTGCCCAGGCAACCGCCGGCAACAGCGCGACGACGCTGGCAAGGCCGAAGAACTGCATGAAGATGTCGGCGAAGGCAGCGCCGGTATAACCGAGCACGTTGGTGGGTGCTTCAGAAGTGGCGTAGGAGAAGCTTGGGTCGGCGACGTTCCATGTCGACAATGCCGCGATTGCCAGCGCCAGTGCGCCGAACAGCGCAAAGCCCGCCAGCGACGCGATCTGCCGCCAAACGAATGTGGTTAGCACGAACCGGTTGGAACGGCTGTCAAGCGCTGCCGGATTGCTTCTGCTCATGTTGCCTGCTGCCCGTCTCGATCTTCAGGGCGCATTGCGCGCCTTGAGAATCAACCTAAGCGGAGTACGGTTAATGCGACATTAACCATGCGTAGATGCCGCTAAAATAGCGGTGGTCAGGCATGTGTAAGGGCAAAAAAAGCCCGGACCTTGCGATCCGGGCCAAGAGCGATCCGCGTGGGGCGGATCGCGACGGGACTGGTGGCGGCGCCCGTTTCAAGCGCCGCGATCCGTTTAGCTGTGGTAGGCGGCTTCGCCGTGGGACGAAAGGTCGAGACCTTCGCGCTCGGCTTCGACGGAGACCCTGAGGCCGACGATCGCGTCCACCACCTTGTAGAGGATGACCGAGACGACGCCGCACCAGACGATGGTGATGGCGACGGCGGTCAGCTGCGTCATGAACTGGCCGCCCATGGTGACGCCGTCGGCATAGCCGATGCCGCCGAGCGACGAGGAGGCGAAGATGCCGGTGGCAAGCGCACCGAAGAAGCCGCCAACGCCGTGGACGCCGAAGACGTCTGCCGTGTCGTCATAGTGGAACTTGTTCTTCACGACCGAGACGAAGAAGTAGCAAAGCGGCGAGACGATCACGCCCATGACGATCGCGCCCATCGGGCCGGCAATGCCGGCGGCAGGCGTGATGGCGACGAGGCCGGCGATCATGCCCGAGGCAGCGCCCAGCATCGAGGCCTTGCCGCGGGTAAAGGTTTCGACTGCCGACCAGGAGAGGATGGCGGCGGCCGTTGCCAGGAAGGTGTTGACGGTCGCGAGCATCGCGCCGCCCGAGGCTTCGAGGTTGGAGCCGGCGTTGAAGCCGAACCAGCCGAACCAGAGCATCGCCGCACCGACCAGCGTCAACGTCATGGAGTGCGGTGCCATCATGTCGCGGCCATAGCCGGTGCGCTTGCCGACCATGATCGCGCCAATGAGGCCTGCCACGCCGGCGTTGATGTGGACGACGGTGCCGCCGGCGAAGTCAAGCGCGCCCATGCCGAAGAGCAGGCCGTTGCCGTCCCAGACCATGTGGGCGATCGGGAAGTAGACGAAGGTCGCCCAGAGCACGGAGAAGAGCACGGCTGCCGAGAACTTGATGCGCTCGGCGAAGGCGCCGATGATCAGCGCCGGCGTCAGCGCCGCGAAGGTCATCTGGAAGAGCATGAAGATGTATTCCGGAATGACGACGCCTTCCGAGAAGGTGGCTGACGTCGTCTCACCGGTAACGCCGGCGAGGAACATCTTGGCGAAGCCGCCGAAATAGGGGCTGGTCGAGCCGCCAAAGGCGAACGAGTAACCGTAGACGACCCAGACGATCATCATCGTCGCGCCGATGACGGTGCACTGCATCAGGACCGAGAGCATGTTCTTGGCGCGCACGAGGCCGCCGTAGAAGAGGGCAAGGCCCGGGATCAGCATGAAGAAGACGAGAAGCGTGGAGATGAACATGAAGGCCGTGTCCGCCTTGTCCGGAACCGGCGCAGCGGCAGCCGCTGCGGTTGCGGCGGGCGCTGCTTCCTGCGCGAAGGCCACAGCCGGCGCAAGCAGGGCGGCGGTCATTGCGCCCAGGCGTCCAAGAGAGGTGGAAAGTTTAAGTGATGACATCGAGTAGTGCTCCCTGAACGGCGTGGTTTACAACGCTTCTGAATCGGTTTCGCCGGTGCGAATGCGCACCGCATGGTCAATGGCGTAGACGAAGATCTTGCCGTCGCCGATCT
>JAESFW010000181.1_pt1 | contig 87245 bp, 78 predicted proteins | sample 9269481 | NCBI WGS metagenome assembly JAESFW01 (sample SAMN14515350, study PRJNA621654) | algae metagenome | isolation source: Lyngbya sp. HA4199-MV5 and co-occurring heterotrophs from soil with... | place: USA: Ahupuaa O Kahana State Park, Hawaii | collected 2009-07-21 | reverse complement strand
GCTGGCGATCTTGAATGCAGTGATCAAGTCGAACACAGCGTGGGAGCAACGTTGTCCACAGCCAGGCGCGGTATGAAAAGCGCTTGACTTTGAACACAGTTGCTGAGTCGCTTCGCGCCTCGGCACCGTCGCCAGAGGCGGGCGGCTCTGCGGGCACGTCCAAGCCTGCGCAGGCAGGCTTGGAGCCGCGGCCCTCAACCCCTTCCCGAATGGCTGCGCCATTCGGGAAGGAGGACACCGCCAGCGCGGCGGGGCGGCCCTTGCGCGGCGGTCGCTGGCTTGTTGAGCGCGCGCCTTTCCCTTAGCCATTGGCTGATCGACCCGGAAACTCTCTCGGCGAAGTCGGGAAGCAGGGTTTGCACCTAGATTAAATACTAACCAGTTCGTACAAAATCCATTTCACACCGAACAAGAACGGAGACACACCATGTTTGCACTGGCCGATCGCGTGCTGCGGGGCTACACCCGCGTGCTGGATGCGCTCTCGGGCATCTGCCTGGCCATCATGGTCGTGCTGGTGTTCGGCAATGTGGTGGCGCGCTACGCGCTCAACACCGGCATCACGATGTCCGAAGAGCTGTCGCGCTGGCTCTTCGTGTGGCTGACCTTCATGGGTTCCATCGTGGCACTGCGTGAGCGTGGCCACCTGGGTACGGACATGCTGGTGGCGCGCCTGCCCGCCGCCGGCAAGCGCTTCTGCCTGGCACTGGCCCAACTGGCCATGCTCTACGTGTCGTGGCTGCTGCTCACGGGAAGCTGGGCGCAGATGCTGATCAACTGGGACACCGAAGCCCCGGTCACGGGTGCCTCGGTGGCGATCTTCTACGCCAGCGGCGTGCTCATGGGGGGCTCGGGCATTGCCATTCTCCTGCGCGATCTCCTGCGCACCCTCTTCGTTCCCCTGCAGGAACAGGAACTGGTCATGGTCCAGGAAAGCGAAGAGCTCGCGGCCCTGGGGCAGCACGGCGGTGACCAGCCCAAGCGCTCCTGACACACCGACCAGGCCCCCCCAAGGACAAGCACCCCATGACCGTCGCCATCTTCCTCGGATCGCTGCTGCTCGCCATGGCGATCGGCATTCCCATCGCCTATGCGCTGCTGCTCAGCGGCGTGGCCCTGATGTGGCACCTGGACCTGTTCGATGCGCAGATCCTGGCGCAGAACGTCATCAACGGGGCCGACAGCTTTCCCCTGCTGGCCGTGCCCTTCTTCATGCTGGCCGGCGAGATCATGAACGTGGGCGGGCTGTCGCGCCGCATCGTCAAGCTCGCCCTGACCCTGGTCGGCCACGTGCCCGGTGGGCTGGGCTACGTGACCATCATGGCGGCGGTGATCCTGGCGGCTGTTTCGGGCTCGGCCGTGGCCGACGCGGCCGCCCTGGCGTCCCTGCTGCTGCCCATGATGGTGGCCGCGGGCCATGACAAGGCGCGCTCTGCGGGGTTGATCGCATCGGCCGGCATCATCGCGCCGGTGATCCCGCCCTCCATCGGCTTTGTGATCTTCGGTGTGGCCGCCAACGTGTCCATCAGCAAGCTGTTCCTCGCGGGCATCGTGCCGGGCATCCTGCTGGGGCTGGCGCTGGCCGTGACCTGGTGGTGGCTGGTGCGCAATGAAAAGGTGCAGCCGCCACCGAAGGCGAGCCGGGCCGAGCTGGCCAAGGCCCTGCGCGAAGCGGCCTGGGCCCTGGGCCTGCCCGTCATCATCCTGGTCGGTCTGCGCATGGGCGTGTTCACGCCCACCGAAGCCGCCGTGGTGGCCGCCGTCTATGCCTTGCTGGTGGCCATGTTCGTCTACCGTGAGATCAGCGTTCGCCAGCTCGCAGAGATCTTCCAGGCATCGGCCCGCACCAGCGCCATCGTGATGTTCCTGGTGGCGGCCGCCATGGTCTCGGCCTGGCTCATCACCGTGGCCGACCTGCCCTCCAAGGTCATCGGCATGCTCGAACCCTTCATGGGCAACCAGACGCTGCTGCTGATCGCCATCATGGTCCTGGTGATGGTGGTGGGAACGGCCATGGACATGACGCCCACCATCCTGATCCTGACGCCCGTGCTCATGCCCGTGGTCAAGGCCGCCGGCATCGACCCCGTGTACTTCGGTGTGCTGTTCATCATCAACAACGCCATCGGTCTCATCACCCCGCCCGTGGGCACCGTGCTCAACGTGGTGGCCGGCGTGGGGCGCATCACCATGGACCAGGTCACGCGCGGCGTGCTGCCCTTCATGCTGGCGCAGTTCGTCGTGATGTTCCTGCTGGTGCTGTTCCCATCCATCGTCATGGTGCCGCTGCGCTGGCTGTCGGGCTGAAGTCCCGCCTGGCTATCCCCCGTTTTCTGCCCGCCCAAAACCAAGGAGACTTTCCATGAAACTCTTGAAGACCCTGCTTGCCACGGCCCTGGTGGCCGCATCTCTGCTGCCCGGTGCCCAGGCGCAGGAGCGCACCATCAAGTTTGCCTTCCAGAACCAGAAGGAGCACCCGCAGGCGCAGGGCGCACAGAAGTTCGCCGACCTCGTGGCCGCCAAGACCAATGGCCGCATCGCGGTCAAGCTCTTCCCCGGCGGCACGCTCGGTGGCGACCTGCAGACCGTCTCGGCGCTGCAGGGCGGCACGGTGGAGATGACGGTGCTCAACGCCGGCATCCTCTCGGCCCAGGCCAAGGAGTTCGGCATCTACGACTTCCCCTTCCTGTTCGCCACGCCGCAGGAGGCCGACGCCGTGACCGACGGCCCCTTCGGCAAGAAGCTGCTCGACAAGCTCGTGGCCAAGAACCTGGTGGGCCTGGGCTACTGGGAACTGGGCTTTCGCAACCTCACCAACAGCAAGAAGCCCATCACCAAGGCCGAGGACATCGCGGGCCTGAAGATCCGCGTGATCCAGTCGCCGATCTACATCGACATGTTCAACGCGCTGGGCGCGAACGCCGTGCCCATGCCCTTCCCCGAGCTGTACTCGGCCATGGAGCAGAAGGCCGTGGACGGCCAGGAGAACCCGTTCTCGACCATCCTCTCGTCGAAGTTTGCCGAAGTGCAAAAGCACCTCACGGTCACGCGCCACATGTACAACCCCCAGGCCGTCATCGTCAGCAAGAAGTTCTGGGACAGCCTGAACCCGGCCGACCAGAAGGCGGTGAGCGAAGCCATGGCCGAGGCCACCACCTTCCAGCGCAGCGTTTCGCGGTCGCAGGCCGACGTGGCGCTCGAAGACCTCAAGAAGGCCGGCATGCAGGTCACCGAGTTCTCGCCCGCCGAGCTCGACAAGCTGCGTGCCAAGGTCAAGCCCGTGGTCGACAAGCACAGCGACAAGGTCGGTGCCGAGACGGTGCAGGAGGTCTATGCCACGCTGGCCAAGCTGCGCGGCGGCAAGTAAGCAAGCCGGCATTGCGGGGGCCTCTGCCTCCGCTGTCCCCCCATGCGCCCATTGCACCCCGAACCCCTGTCCGCCATGTCTTCCACGAGCCCCCGCAAGGTGCTGATCGGGCTGATCGGCGCCGGCATCCAGCAATCGCTGTCGCCTGCCCTGCACGAAGAAGAAGCGCGCCACCATGGCATGCGCCTGCACTACCAGCTGATCGATCTGGACCGCTCCGCCTCGTCGCCCGAACAACTGCCCACCTTGCTCGCCGCTGCGCGCATCATGGGCTATGCGGGCTGCAACGTGACCTACCCCTGCAAGCAGGCCGTGATCCCGCACCTCGATGCCCTGTCCGAAGAGGCGCGGGCCATGGGGGCGGTGAACACCGTGGTGGTGCAGGAGGGCCGGCTGGTGGGGCACAACACCGACGGCTCTGGCTGGGCCTGGGGCTTCCAGCGCGCCCTGCCGCAGGCCGATCTGGCGCATGTGGTGCTGCTGGGTGCCGGTGGTGCCGGTGCAGCGATTGCCCATGCCGTGCTGCGCCTGGGCGCGCAGCGCCTGTCCATCGTCGATGCCCAGCCCGGGCGTGCCGCCCAGCTCGCGGCAGATGTCAACGCGCTCTACGGGGTGCGCGCCGGGGCTGCGGACATCGCAAGCGCCATGGCCCAGGCCACCGGGCTGATCCACGCCACGCCCACGGGCATGGACAAGCTGCCCGGTCTGCCCCTGGATGCGGGGCTGCTGCGCCCCGCGATGTGGGTCTCGGAAGTCGTGTACTTCCCGCTCGAAACCGCCCTGGTCCGCGCCGCGCGTGCACTGGGCTGCCGCGTCTCGGACGGTGGCGGCATGGCCGTGGGCCAGGCGGTCGGCGCCTTTGAACTGTTCACCGGCGTGGTACCCGATGCAGCGCGCATGGACGCGCATTTCCGCCGGCTCGTGGCCGCGCACTGATCCTTTCCCTACCTGGAGCGCAACGCACCATGAGCACATCCATGACGGCCGACCGAGAATCCCTGGGCGCCCTGCCCAACCCCCTGGGACTGCTGGGCGTGGAGTTCATCGAGTACGCCACGGCCCGTCCCCAGGCCCTGGGCCAGGCACTGGAGCGCATGGGCTTCAAGCCCGTGGCACGCCACCGCTCGCGCGAGGTGCTGCTGTACCGCCAAGGGGACATGAACATCATCGTCAACGCGCACCAGGGCGAGGGCGCCGGCACCACCCTTCCCGCCCCCGGCGATGCGCCGGTGCTGTCGGCCATCGCCTTCCGGGTGGGCAATGCCGCGGCGGCCTACCGGCGCGTGCTGGAACTGGGTGCCTGGGCCGTGCATACCGAAGTGCAGGTCATGGAGCTCAACATCCCCGCCATCCACGGCGTGGGCAGCAGCCGCATCTACTTCGTCGACCGGCACCGCGAGTTCTCCATCTACGACGTGGACTTCGTGCCCATCCCCACGGTGGACCCGCGGCCGCCCGCGCAGCATGGCCTGCACCTGTTCGGGCTGGTGCAGTACATCGGCCTGGACCGGCTGGCCGACTGGACCGCCTTCTATGGTGCGCTGTTCGGCTTTGCCGAGCTGCCGCCCGGGCAGAACTTCGGCGTGCTCACGCAGGGGCGCATCCTGGCCAGCCCCTGCGGCACGCTGTACTGGCAGCTCATCGAACCGCTGATCGACGCCCTCGATGCCGACCCCGGCGAGCAACTGCAGCGCGTGGCCTTCGGCACCGGCGATGTCCTCGCCACCGTGGCGGCCCTGCGTGCGCAGGGGGTGGACTTTGTCGAGTCGCCCACGGGCGTGCACAGCGAGGTGCGCGGAGCGCTCACGCGTGCCGAGGCCGGCGGCGCCAGCTTCGAGCTGGTGCTCGACCCCCGCTGAAGGAGGGCACCACCATGCGCGCCTCCGCCATGCAACGCAATGTCGCCGATTTCGGCATGGACACCATCAGCCTGGCCGGCCCGCTGGAGGCCAAGCTGGCCGCCGTGAAGGCCGCCGGCTTCGGCCAGATCATGCTGGCCGCACGCGACATTGTGGGCCACCCCGCGGGCATCGACGCGGCCGTACAGGCGGTGCGCGAAAGCGGCCTGCGCGTCACAGGTTTCCAGGTGCTGCGCGATTTCGAGGGGCTGTCGGGCCACCTGCACAGCTACAAGGTGGGTATCGCCCAGCAGATGATCCTCATGGCGCGGGCCCTGGGCACGCGCGTGCTGCTGGCCTGCAGCTCCACCTCGCTGCACGCCACCGACGACCCCGAGGCCATTGCGCGCGACCTGCGCAAGCTGGCCATGCTGGCGCTGCCCCATGGCATCCGCATTGCGTTCGAGGGCCTGTCCTGGGGGCGGCACATCAACGAGGTGCACCAGGCCTGGGCCGCGGTGCAGCGGGCCGACTGTCCCAACCTTGGCCTGGCCATCGATTCCTACCACCAGTTCGCCACAGGCACGCCCTTGTCGGCCCTCGACGGCATCGACCCGGAGCGCATCTACCTCGTGCAGCTGTCGGACTTCATGTGGCAGGAAACGCGCACGGTGCAGGAGCGCATCGATACCGCGCGGCACTTCCGCGTCTTTCCGGGCGAGGGCGTGCACAGCCAGGCGCTGGTGGAACTGGTGCGCACGCTCGATGCCATGGGCTACCGCGGCGACTACAGCTTCGAGGTCTTCAACGACGACTACCAGCAACTGCCCCTGCCCTATGTGGCAAGCCGCGCCTGGGACAGTGCCGTGTGGCTGGCCGAAGGGGTGCTGCAGCGTGCCGTGCCGTTGCCAGGGCATCTGCGGCTGCGCGCGGTTTGACTCAGCTGTTGGCGCGCTTCTTCAGCCAGCGCATCAGGCCGCCTACCAGGGGCAGCTTCTCGTACAGCTCTTCGGCGGCGTCCCAGTAGTCGCGGTGCAGCGTGACCAGGCCCTGGTCGTCGAACACCAGGTGCGAGGCGCCGCGCACGGTCTGGGTCACGCCCTTGTCGAAATTGCGGAAGGCGAACAGGAACTCCCAGGTCAGAAAGCACTGCGGCCCCTGCACCACGCGCCCGGTGACCACAAAGCGCGGCTGGTCGAGCGCCTCGAACATGTGCCCGAAGATGCGCTCGATGGCGGGCACGCCCTGCACCTCGTTGAACGGGTCCTTGAAGCGCGCATCGGCGGCATAGAGCCGGCCCAGCGCGGCCACGTCGGCCGGGGCCAGGGTCTCGAAGAACGCCACCACGCGGGTGACGGCCTCTTCGGTGGATGCAGCGGTGGCGTCGGTGGGCATGCAGGGGCTCAATCAAAGTCCGGTGAACTTGCGGATCGCTGGAAAGTACCACCCATAGGGCAGCACGCGCAGCATTTTCATCACGCGCGTGAAGCGCTTGGGGAAGTGGATGTCGAACTGGCCCTGCGCCCAGCCCTTCAAAATGGCCGCAGCGGCTTCTTCCGGGCTGATCAGGGCGGGCATGTCGAAGTCATTGCCCTCGGTCAGCGGCGTGGCCACGAAGCCGGGGTTGATCACGCTAACGCCCATGCCCAGGTCGTGCAGGTCCAGGTACAGGGCCTCGGCCAGGTTGATCAGCGCCGCCTTGGTCGGGCCATAGGCCAGGCTCTTGGGCAGGCCGCGAAAGCCGGCCACGCTGCTGACCAGGCCGATGTGCCCGGCACGCCCTGCGCGGGCCGACGCCAGCATGGCCGGCAGCACCGCGCCCAGCACATGCAGTGCACCGGTGTAGTTCACCTGTTCGTGGTGCAGCATCTCGGCCAGGTTGAATTCGGTGGCGCGCATGCCGCGGTAGGTACCGGCGCAGTAGCACACCAGGTCCAGCGGTCCCGTGGCCAGCACCTGGGCTGCGGCAGTGCGCACGGCGTCGGGCACACCCGTGTCCACCGGCAGGGCCAGGCTGCCCGGGTGTTGGGCGGCAAAGGCGTTGAGTGCCGCTTCGCTGCGGGCCGAGACGATGACGGCAGCGCCGCGCGCATGCAGGGCCGATGCCGTGGCGCGGCCAATGCCGCTGGAGGCGCCGATCAGCCAGGCCCGGCGGCCGCGCCAGTCGCGCTGGGCGGGGTTGAGGCTCATGGCACCGCCCGTTTCGTGAACGACAGCGTGACCTCGCCCAGGCGCACGCCGAACTTGCGCATGGTGGCGCGGTTGAGCATGACGCGCTCGTCCATCTGGTACATCCAGTCGTCCATGTCCACGTGGTAGACCGTGCCGTCCACGGGCAGGGCCAGGGTGTAGGTCCAGTGGAAGGCATTGCCGCGGGCCTGGCCCAGGGCCTGGCCGACCACGTCGCCGGCCGTGCCGGTGTAGCGGCCATCGGCGCCACGCACGAGGCGCCAGATGCGCCGCTCGGTGCTGCCGTCCGAGTAGGTGAAGGCTTCGTCAAGCACGCCCTGGTCGCCGGTCCACTGGCAGTGCATGACCACACTGAAGCGCTTGACCACCTTGCCGCTGCGGTCCTGGAACATGCCCTGCGCATCGACGATGCCGTTGAAATACTGCGCCAGGTCGAGCACCGGCTTTTCGGCCGCATAGTCGGCCACGCTCTGGCCGGCGCAGCCCGGCAGCAGCACCGGGGTGGCCACGGCCGTGGCCGCAAGAAGGAGTCGGCGCCGCTGCATCATGGCTGGCCTCCAAGCGATGGAAGAGGGGCTGCGGCAAGGGGCTGCCGCAGGAGCAGGAAAGACAGCGCGGCCGCTGCCGCCAGCTTCAAGGCGCAGGGCAGCACGGCATAGGCCAGGGTGAGGGTGTGCAGGCCCTCTGCGCTGCGCGTGCCGGGCGCATAGCCCAGGGCGTCGAGCAGGGGCAGCGCCAGGCCGGCAGCGAGCGCCAGGTTGAGCTTGGTGGCAAAGTTCCACCAGCCGAAGTAGGCGCCCTCCTGCCGGCCGCTGTCGCCTGCGGCCGCCACCACACCGGCCAGCAGGGCGCCGGGCAGGGCCAGGTCCGCGCCCAGGGCCATGCCCGAGAGCGCGCACACGGCCAGGAAGGGCCCGCTGTCGCCCGTGCCCAGCAGCGCCGTCCAGCCGAACACCGCAACGGCCAGCAGCATGCCCGCCAGCCAGCTGCGGGCCAGCCCCCAGCGCGCCACGGCCCGCAGCCACAGCGGGATCGAGAGCGCCGCCGTGAGGAAGTAGGCGGCCAGGAACATCGGCTCCCGGCCCGGCGGGGCCTGCAGCCGGTCCTGGATGAAGAACAGCACCAGCGTGGCCGGGATGGCGCTGGCGATGCCGTTGAGCACGAACACCGCGAGCAGGCGCCGGAAGGCGGGCCGGGCCCAGGGCCGCCACAGGTCGGCCAGGCCCGTGGCCTCGGGTGGCGCTGGTGCCGGCCGGGGGGCGCGCAGCCAGGCCAGCCAGCCCAGCACCAGGGTGGCGGCAAACACACCCAGCATCACCGGCAGGCCCAGCAAGGCGGGCAGCACCGAGGCGAGCACCACGCCGGCCAGCGCAGCGCCTTCGCGCCAGGCCACGATGCGGCTGCGCTGCAGTTCGTCGCCGCCCAGGCGCGCGCCCCAGGACTGGTGCGCTATGCCGAGCTGGCTGTACGCCAGGTAGCTGACCAGCAGGCAGGCCAGGGCCCAGGCGGTGAGTGCCCCCTGGCCCTGCACCCGGGGAAAGAACAGGGCGGTGAGCCCGACGGCCAGTACCACCGCGGACACGGCCCCGGTGGAGAGCACGGCCAGCGGCGAACGCTCGAACAGCCGGTCGGCCCAGCGACCGAGCAGCGGGTCCGACAGGGCGTCGAACAGGCGTGCGGCCAGCAGCACGCCGCCCAGTGTGGCCAGTGGCATGCCGAACTCGCGTGCATAGTGGTGGGGCAGCAGCACATACAGCGGCAGGGCCACGAAAGCCAGCGGCAAGCCGAGCAGGCCATAGGCCAGCCCCTGGCGCCAGGGCAGTGCTGCGGCCATGGTCATGGCGCTTGCGCGGCGGGCGGCGGCGCGATCAGCGCCTGGCGCAAGGCCGGCTCGGAGGTGCGGGGCGACAGCCAGATGCCGAAGAACAGGCGCGAGAATTCGGGGTCCTGGACCTCGCCGACCACCTGCCCACCCATCTGGAACACGGCGCCCGCCCCGGGCTGGTAGATGCCGCTCAACTGGTCGCCGGCCTTCACGTCGGGCAGGGCGGCCTGCAGGGCCTGTTGCCAGCGGGTGGCCTGTGCGGGCGTGAAGCGGCCCACGCGCCGCATCTCCTGGATCGAGCGCCTGGCAATCGCCTCGGCCGTGAAGTCGCGCTGGTACTCCAGCTGCAGCACCAGGGGCCGGGCGCCGTAGTCGCTGGCCTCGAAGCCGGGGCTCACCCACAGCTGGGCGCTGTAGACCGGAAAGCCCAGGAAGCGCAGCGTGCCCTGGCCCGCCTGGCGCAGGCCGGGCAGCGGTGCCATGGCAGGGGCTGGTGCCACGGCGGGCGCCTGGCCCATGGCCAGGCCGGGGGCCAGCAGCAGGGCGCCACTGGCCAGGGCCAGGGAGAGCGCGGCAACTTGCTTCATGGCCATGGGCTCAGTCGCGCACCAGCGTGTACTGCACGAGGTTGATGTTCTCCATGGCGAAGGCCGCCTCGCAATAGGCCAGGTAGAACTCCCAGATGTGCAGGAAGCGCTCGTCGAAGCCGAGCGCGAGGATCTGCGCGCGCTGGGCCAGGAAGCGCTCGCGCCAGCGCCTGAGCGTCTCGGCATAGTCCTGGCCGAAGGCGAACTCGTCCACCACACGCAGGCCGGCGGCTTCGGCCTCGCGGCGGAACTCGCGTGGGCAGGGCAGGCAGCCGCCCGGAAAGATGTACTGCTGGATGAAGTCGGTGGAGCTGATGTAGCGCTCGAACAGGCTGTCGTCGATCACGATGCTCTGGATGCAGGCCCGCCCGCCGGGCTTGAGCAGGCGCCGCACGGTCTGGAAGTAGGTGGGCCAGTAGGCACGGCCCACGGCCTCGACCATCTCGATGGAGCAGACCGCGTCATACGGGCCGTCGGTGATGTCGCGGTAGTCCTGCAGGCGCAGTTCCGCGCGTTCGGCCACGCCGAGCCGTGCCATGCGCTCCTGGGCGAAGGCCAGTTGCTCAGTCGACAGTGTCACGCCGGTCAGCGCGGCGCCGAACTCGGTGGTTGCCATCTCGGCCAGGGCGCCCCAGCCGCAACCGATCTCCAGCACCCGGTCGCCCGGCTGCACGCCGGCCATGCGCAAGGCCCGGCGCACCTTGGCATGCTGGGCCGTGCGCATGTCGCCACCTGCGTCGCCCTCGAACCAGGCCGACGAGTAGTTCATGGTGTCGTCCAGCCACAGGGTGTAGAAGGCATTGCCCAGGTCGTAGTGGGCATGGATGTTCTTCTGGCTGTTGGCACGCGTGTTGCGGTTGAGCAGGTGCTTGATGCGGTAGAGCAGCCGCCCGGCCCAGGAACCGTAGATCACGCTCTCCACCTGCTGGCGGTTGGCGATGAAGACGCGCAGCAGGTCCGTCAGGTTCGGCGTGGTCCAATCGCCCGCGATGTAGCTCTCGGCAAAGCCGATGTCGCCGGACTTGAGCGCGGCGCGGCACAGGTTCCAGTTGCGCAGCGTGATGGCCGCGGCCGGCCCGCCGCCCTGGTGGTCGCCGAAGTGCTGCAGCGTGCCATCGGGCAGCTGCACGGTGAGGCTGCCGTGCTGCAGGCGCTGCATGAGCTGCAGGGCCGTGCGTGCGGCGGCCGGCGTGCCCGCTGGCAGGGTGCGTGGGAGCGTGGTGCTGTGGTGCATGGCGGGGTCTTTCCGGGTCAGCGGGTCACAAAGGAGGCGGGCGTCTCGGGCTTGCGGTGAAAGCGCACGCGCTTGGTCCACAGGCGCAGCGCCTGCCAGTGGATGCGGGCGATCAGCGCCAGCGTCATCGCGGGATAGCCCCAGAGCGCGTGGCGCAGCGTGGCGCGGGTGATGGGTTCGAGCGTGCCGCTCACGCTGGTCTGCAGCAGCGGCCCCTGGGCGTCGTCGTGGTCGATGCGCACCACGGTGCGCTCCTCGCCGCCGTGCACGGTGCGCAGGAACCGGAAACGGTAGCCGCCGCTGAGGTCGCAGAACGGCGAGACATGGAAGACCTTGCGCGCGCGCTGCTCGGCCCCGTAGCGTGGTGCGTCCAGCAGGTAGCAGTGGCGCTCGCCGAAGGTGTTGTTGACCTCGACCACGATGGCGCGCAGGCTGCCGTCCGCGCGGTGGCAGTACCAGAAGCTCACGGGCTTGAAGGTGTAGCCCAGCACGCGCGGGTAGCAGTGCAGCCAGGCCTCGCCCGTGGCGTCGGTGATGCCCTCGGCGCGCAGCAAGTCGTCGAGCCAGGCCAGTGCCCCGCCCTGCTCGGGGCCGCGGCCATCGCCATGGTCGGCATCGTGGAAGCTGATGGCGCCGCGCCGGTTCATGGCCAGCAGGCCCGGGGCCTGCGCCTGCAGCGTGCGCAGGGGCAGCATGAGAAAGAAGGTGGGGTAGGCGAACGCATGCCGCGCGGGGCGCAGCCGGGTGTGGCGCACCTGGCCAAAGCCCAGCAGCGGTTCTGCAGTGCGCGGGGTGCCGGTCGTCATGCGGCCTCCGCCAGCGGTGCCGGCAGGCGGGCCAGCAGCTGCTCGGCCACGGCCAGGCCCGAGCTCAGCCCGTCTTCATGGAAGCCGTAGCCCGTCCAGGCGCCGCAGAACCAGGTGTGCTCGCGGCCCTGGAGCTGCGCGACGCTTTTCTGCGCGCGGATGGCTGCCAGATCGAAGACCGGGTGGGCGTAGTCGTAGCGACCGATGACCTGGGCCGGGTCGATCTCAGTCACCGGGTTGAGCGAGACCAGCACGGGCTGCGCGAAGGGCACAGGCTGCAGCTGGTTGATCAGGTAGTGCAGGCAGACGCGGGCCGATTCGCGGCTGCGCTCGGCGGCGCGCTCGTAGTTCCACGCGGCCCAGGCGGCACGGCGCGTGGGCAGCACCGAGGTGTCGGTGTGCAGCACGGCGTGGTTGGCCTGGTAGCGGATGGCGCCGAGCACCGCGCGCTCCTGCAGCGTGGGCTGGGCCAGCAGCGCCAGCGCCTGGTCCGAGTGGGTGGCCAGCACCACCTGGTCGAAATGCTCGGTGTTGCCCGCCGTCACCACGCGCACGCCGGCGGCGTCGCGCTCGATGCGGCGCACGGGGGTGGCCAGGCGCTTGTCCTGGATGCCGGCGACGATCCGGTCCACATACTGGCGCGCGCCGCCGGCCACGGTCCACCACTGGGGCCGGTTGCTCACCTGGATCAGGCCATGGTTGTGGCAGAAGCGGACCATGGTGGCCACGGGGAACTGCAGCATCTGGTCGGTCGGGCAGCTCCAGATGCAGCCCAGCATGGGCAGGAAGTACCAGTCGCGGAAAGCCTCGCCGAAGCCGTGTTCTTTCAGGAAGTCGCCGAGCGGCTGCATCAGCGCGGCATCGGCCCCCTGCTGCGCCAGCCGCGTGCACAGCCGGTTGAAGCGCAGCAGGTCGTACAGCATGCCCAGGAAACGCGGGTTCACGAGGTTGCCGCGCTGGGCGAACACGGTCGACAGGCTGGTGCCGCTCCACTCCAGCGGCTGCCCGCCACCCAGGGCCCGGGGCACCTGCACCGAGAACGACATGTCGGACTTCGCCGTCTCCACACCGAGCTCGGCCAGCAGGCGGATCAGGTTCGGGTAGGTGCGTTCGTTGAACACCAGGAAGCCGGTGTCGACGCCGCAGGCCACGCCCCGGCCATCGGTGCCGGGCAGGGTCACGTCGACCGTGTGCGTGTGGCCGCCGAAATAGCTGCCCGCTTCAAAGAGGGTGATGTCGGCCTGGCCGCGCAGCCGGTGGGCCACTGCCAGGCCCGAGATGCCGGCGCCGATGATGGCGATCTTCATGGCCGGCTCCCTCTGGCCGGCAGGCTGAATAAAAAAGTTGCGAAGCGTCCCGAAACGAATAAGAGAGGGAGGGAGGAGAAGCGCTCCAGGAGGACAGTCGGAACCTGTGGGACCGAAAGGCTTCGCAACGGTAAAACGGAGGGACGCTCATCACGTCCTTGCGTTCGATAGAGTAAGGCCGTTCCGCAGAAGTTCCAGAGGTTCGCCTGCAATTTTTTGAAGAAATGTAAAGAAAACATTTCATGCTCACCGATTTGGTGCAACGGCCAGTTGCTGCTCGATGGCCCGGACCAGGCTTTTGCTGTCGGGTGCGGTGAGGCTGGTGTAGCTGTCCACGAGCTTGCCGTCGCGGCCCAGCAGGTACTTGTGGAAATTCCAGCGCGGCGGGCCCGACATCTGGGCCAGCTGGCGGAACAGGGGCGAGGCCTCGGGGCCCGTGACCACGCTCTTGGCGAACATGGGGAACTTCACCCCGAAGGTGTTTTCGCAGAAATCCGCGATCTGCTGGTTGCTGCCGGTTTCCTGCGAGAAGTCGTTGCTGGGAAAGCCCAGCACCACCAGGCCCTTGTCCTTGTAGCGCGCGTGGAGCTCTTCGAGGCCCTTGTACTGCCCCGTGAAACCGCAGAAGCTGGCCGTGTTGACCACCAGCACCACCTTGCCACTGTATTGGCACAGCGATTGCGGCTTCTCATCCTGCAGCCGGGGGTAGGTGTGCTGCAACGTGGCCGGGCAGGACTCGGGCGGCGCGGCAAGGGCCGCCGGTGCGGCACCAAACCATAGCAGGGCCGCCAGCGGGGCCAGGGTACCAAGGCGCGAAAACTGGGTCATGAGAGCACCTCCCGTGTTGTTGTGGGGCAATTTAACCAATGAATCATATTTTGTCCAGATAGGTTTTTATTTGTACTGATTGGTTTTTGTGGCCTGCCATGGCCTGCAGCGGCGCGCTGGCATGGGGAAGTACGCAGCGAAGGGGCGCTCGGATGCGCAGGCACCTCCCCGGGCTGTCGGAAACCCGGGAAGAGCAGCAAAGAAAAAGAGGGGCGCCCGCGGGCGCGGGGGCTCAGACCAGCGGCAGCAGCCGGTTGAGCGAGAGTTTGACGCGCACGTCCTTGTGTGCGACCACGCCGACGATCTTCCACTGGGGCTGGGCGGTGTCGCGGGGAATCAGCTCGCCCGTGGGCATGCCCAGGCGGTTGGTGACCACCGCCACGCGCGGTGTCGTGCCGGTGCTGCCGCGGCGCAGCACCACGGCCACTTCCTGGCTGGCGAGCTTGACGAAGGCGCCCGGGGGGTAGATGCCCAGGGCCTTGACCAGGGCAGCGCCGGCCTCGTCGACCTTCTGTTCCTCGTCGTAATAGCTGGCCTGCATGGCAGCCGTCACCGGCATGGGCGAGCGCGCTGCGCGTGGCGCCAGCCGGGCGCCGAAGACGTCGGCCCGCTGGATCAGCCGGGCCATCTGCAGGGCGGGGCTCTTCTGGCCGAACGCCCCGGGGGTGCGGTGGTGGTGGTGGCGCACGGCCTCCAGCCACATCTCGCTGTGCACGCCCAGTTCGCGCAGCAGGGCTTCGGAGCGGGCCGCGTGGTTTTCCACGGCGGTGATCTGGGCCGAGGTCAGGGGCTGGGCCTGCTGGGCCAGCTGGTCCTGCAGCTCGGTCATGGCGATGTTCATGGAGAGGGCCGCCTGTCCCACCACCTGGACCTGGGCCGCGGGCCAGCGCAGCATCTCCCGGGCCACGACCATGCAGACGCAGGCCACCAGCATGGCGTGGGTGCCGCTGTACATGCGCGTCTCCTGGGCCGACAGGTAGATCAGGGCCAGCAGCGTGGCGTCGGGCGATTGCTCGCAGTTGCGTGCCAGCTCGGCATGCAGGGGCTGGAAGCGGTCCGGAAAATCAAAGGCGTGCGGGTGGCGCAGCAACTGGGTGGTGCGCTCCTGCAGGGTGGGCCAGTCCACCACGTAGGGCGGGGCGTCGCGCTCGCGCGGGGCGGCTTGGGCGCCTGCGGTCATCTTGACGGACGCGAGCTCACCGAGGTTGGTGTCCTGCCGCAGCATGCGCTGCAGCTGGGCCACATAGGCGCGGTAGCTCTCGCCGGACTCTTCCACGTCCACGCACAGCTGGCGGCCCCGGGTGACCATGCTGCCCAGCTCGTCCCGGGTGTTCACCACGAAGCCTTTCTGGGCCAGCAGCGTGCCATCGGCACCCCGCAAGGCAAATGGCAGCGGGTGGCCGAGCTGGATGGATCCGACGTTGATGGTGACGAGCTTCATAGGGGTGCACCATTATCCTGCCGCCCCCGTACGTGTTAAAGGGCGCAAACCCGGGTGGTTTGCGCCCTTTTGCGCGGATGAAGTGATGTGCCGCGGTCAGGGAATCGCGGGGGCCTGCTCCGGCCGGGCGGCCGGCGCGCGCGGGGGCAGGCCGCGCAGGCGCCGCTGCATGCGGCCGAACCACTGGCCCACGTCGTCCACCCCGGTGAACACGGCCGGGATCACCAGCAGGCTCAGGAAGGTCGATGTGATCAGCCCGCCGATCACGGCCACCGCCATCGGCGAGCGGAAGCTCGCGTCGGCCGCACCGAAGCCCACGGCAATCGGCAGCATGCCCGCACCCATGGCCAGCGTGGTCATGATGATGGGCCGTGCGCGCTTGTGGCAGGCGTCGATCAGGGCCTCGAAGCGCGTCATGCCGTGCTCGCGCCGCGCCAGGATGGCGTACTCCACCAGCAAGATGGAGTTCTTGGTGGCAATGCCCATGAGCATGATGAGCCCGATCAGCGAGGGCATGGAGAAGCTCTTCTGCGCGATCAGCAGGCCCACGAAGGCCCCGCCCAGCGACAGCGGCAGGGCGGCCAGGATGGTCACGGGGTGCAGGAAGTCCTTGAACAGCAGCACCAGCACGATGTAGATGCACAGCACGCCGGTGAGCATGGCCAGGCCGAAACTGGCGAACAGCTCGCCCATCACCTCGGCATCGCCGATGGTGATCTGGCGCACGCCGGGCGGCAGGTTCTTGATGGACGGCAGTTCTGCCACGGCCTTGGTCACGTCACCCAGGGGCAGGCCCGAGAGCTCGATCTCGAAGTTCACGTTGCGCGAGCGGTCGTAGCGGTCCACCACGGCCGGGCCGCCGCTGAACTCCAGCGTCGCCACCTGGCCCAGCATCACCGGTCCCTTGGCGCCCGGCACGGCCAGGCGTTCGAGCAGGGACAGGTCCTTGCGCGCGCCGTCCTGCAGCTTGACGACGATGGGCACCTGGCGCGAGGCCAGGTTGAGCTTGGGCAGGGACACGTCGTAGTCGCCAACCGTGGCGATGCGCAGGGTCTCGGCGATGGCGCTGCTGGTCACGCCCAGGTCGGCGGCGCGCGCAAAGTCGGGGCGCACCGCGATCTCCGAACGGATCAGGCTGGCCGTGGAGGCCACGCTGCCCAGGCCGGGGATGGTGCGCAGGTCCTTCTCCACGGCCAGGGCCGCCGTCTGCAGCGCCTGCGGGTCATCGCCCGTGAGCACCAGCACGTACTTTTCGCCCGAACCGCCCAGGCCGACCTTGCTGCGCACGCCGGGCAGGCTCTCCAGCGCGGCACGGATCTGGTTCTCGATGCCCTGCTTGCGCGGCCGGTCACCGCGGTCGGCGAGCAGGATGGTGAGCGTGGCCTTGCGTGTCTCGGCGTTGGCACTGCCCATGAAGGGGTCGGAGCCGGCCGATCCACCGCCGATGGTGGTGTAGACGCTCTTCACATGGTTCACCGCGGCCACGCGCTGGCGCGCGTCCTCGGCCACCACGCGGGTCTGCGCCAGCGTCGCGCCGGGTGGCAGCTCCAGGTAGACCTGGGTCTGGGAGTTGTCGTCCGGCGGGATGAAGCCCGTGGGCAGGAGCGGGATCAGCGCCAGCGAGCCGATGAAGAAGGCGCCCGTGGCGATGAAGGTGATCCAGCGGTGCCTGATGCACCAGGCGGCCCAGCGCAGGTACCAGCCCATCCAGCGCGGGTCCTTGTGCTCGTCGACAATGGGCTTCAGGATGTAGGCCGCCATCATGGGCGTGAGCACGCGGGCCACGACCAGTGAGGCGAACACGGCCAGCGCCGCCGTCCAGCCGAACTGCTTGAAGAACTTGCCTGCGATGCCGCTCATGAAGGCCGTCGGCAGGAACACCGCGATCAGCGTGAAGGTGGTGGCGATCACCGCCAGGCCGATCTCGTCGGCGGCTTCCATGGCCGCCTGGTAGGGCGTCTTGCCCATGCGCAGGTGGCGCACGATGTTCTCCACCTCCACGATGGCGTCGTCCACCAGGATGCCGACCACCAGCGACAGCGCGAGCAGTGTGATCACGTTGATCGAGAAGCCCAGCAGGTACATGCCGATGAAGGCCGGGATCACGGACAGCGGCAGCGCCACGGCCGAGACGAAGGTGGCACGCCAGTCGCGCAGGAACAGCCACACCACCAGCACGGCCAGCAGCGCGCCTTCGTACAGCAGGTGCATGGAGCCGTCGTACTCCTCCTGCACCGGCGCCACGAAGTTGAAGGCCTCGGTGATCTCCAGGTCCGGGTGCTGGGCGCGCATCTCGGTGAGGGCTGCCTGCACGGCGGCGCCCACTTCGACCTCGCTCGCGCCCTTGCTGCGCGCCACCTCGAAGCCCACCACGGGCTTGCCGTTGAGCAGGGCCATGGAGCGCGGATCGGCGAAGGTGTCGGACACCGTGGCCACCTGGTCCAGGCGCACATGGCGGCCATCGGACAGGGACAGCGTGAGGCCGGCCAATTCCTGGGCCGACTGCACGGTGGCCAGGGTGCGCACGGGCTGCTCGCTGCCGCCCAGGTCGGTGCGGCCGCCGGCGCTTTCGGTCTGCACCAGGCGCAGCTGGCGCGAGACGTCGGCCGCCGTGGCCCCCAGGGCCTGCAGCTTCACGGGGTCGAGCGCCACATGCACCTGGCGGTCCACACCGCCCACGCGGTTCACGGCGCCCACGCCGCGCACGGCCAGCAGCTTCTTGGCCACGTCGTTGTCGACGAACCAGGACAGGGCCTCGTCGTCCATGCGGCGCGAGGCGATGGTGAAGGCCAGCACCGGCTGGGCCGCCAGGTCCATCTTGGTCACGATGGGGTCGCGCACGTCACCGGGCAGGTCGCCGCGCACGCGCGCCACGGCCGAGCGCACGTCATCGAGCGCTTCCTGCGTGGGCTTCTCCAGGCGGAACTCGGCCGTGATGGTGGCGCCGCCGTCCTGCACCTTGGTGTAGATGTGCTTCAAGCCCTGCAGCGTGGCGATCGAGCTTTCGACCTTGCGCGCGACGTCGTTCTCCAGCTGCGCGGGCGAGGCGCCGGGCAGCGAGATGGTGACCGAGATCGTGGGCAGGTCGATGTCGGGGAAGTTCTGCACCTTCATGCCGTTGAAGGACAGCAGGCCGCCGAAGGTCAGCAGCACGAACAGCATCAGTGCCGGTATGGGGTTCTTGATCGACCAGGTAGACACATTCATGGTGAATGCTCCTTGTACTGCTTTACTTGGTGGCCGAGGCCGGGGCTGCCGCCTTGGCCGCCGTGGGCACGGTCGCCGTGCCCTGCACCCCGACCGGCGCGCTGTTGGAGACGCGCACCAGATCGCCATCGTTGAGGAAGCCGGCGCCGCGCACGGCAATGGCCGTCGTCGGCTCCAGGCCCGTGAGCACCTCCACCCGGTCGCCGACGCGCCGGCCGGTCTGGATCTTGCGCTGCTGCACGCGCTGGTCGCTGCCCAGCGCGAACACGTAGGAGAAGCCATCGCGCACCACCAGGGCTTCCTGTGGCACGGTCATGGCCTCGCTGCTGCCCAGGGCGAACTCGCCGCGCGCGAACATGCCGGGCAGGATGGCGCTGAGTGCAAGCTTGGGGTCGGCAGGCGTGTCCGTGGCGGACGACGGCAGGTCCACATAGACCAGGGCGTTGCGTGTCTGCGGGTCCACCGTGGGGCCGACCATGCGCACCGTGCCCTGCACGGTGGTGCCGCTGGCCGCCGTCACGCTGACCTTGGAGCCGGGCTGGATGCGCGCCAGTTCGGTCGAGGTGACCTCGGCACGCCACTCCAGCCGGCCCTTGCGCACCATGCGGAACAGCTCGGTGCCGGCCCCCACGACCGCGCCCACCGTGGCGCTGCGCGCCGAGATGATGCCGCTGTCGGGTGCCACCACCTGGGTGTACTTGAGGCGCAGCTGCTGGGCGTTGAGCAGGGCCTGGGCCGCCTCCACGCGGGCCTGGGCCGTCTTCTCGGCCGTGGTGTACTGCTGGATCTGCTGCTGGCTCAAGGCGCCGGAGGCCTGCAGCGAGCGTGCCCGCTCGGCATTGGCGGCGGCCTCGGCGGCCGTGGCCTGGGCTTCGAGCAGGCTGGCGCGGCCCTGGGCCACTTCGGCCTGCGTGGTCTCGGCCGAGAAGGTGGCCAGCACCTGGCCGCGCTTGACCACGTCGCCCACGTTCACGCGCACGTCGGTCAGGCGCAGGCCGTTGCTTTCGGCGCCGATGATGGCCTCCTGCCAGGCGGCGACGTTGCCGTTGGCAGCCAGGCGCAGGGGCACGGCAGTGCGCTGGGGCTGGGCCGTGGTCACGGTCAGCGCGGGGCGCGGCTGGTTGGCCTTGGGCTCGTCGGCCGCGCGCGAGGCGCCGGAAAACACCAGGGCGCCAGTGGCGAGAAGGACGCAGGCGGCCACAACGGCCAGCGCGGAAGCGGAGAGTTTGAACTGGTTCATGGAAAGGGTCCGTTCATCCGGAAGGTGTCAGGAAAATGGGGGGACAGGGTCAGCGGGTGCCAGCCTGGGCGGTCTCGGCCAGGCCCGGGGCCGTGGTGCTGTCCCAGCCGCCGCCGGCTGCGCGGTACAGCGCGATCCAGGCGGACTGGCGCTCGTGCTGCAGGGCCAGCACGGCGTTCTGCGCGGCCAGCGCGGTGCGGCGCGCGTCTTCCAGCTCCACCAGGCTGGCCAGGCCGCCGCGCCAGCGCGCGTCGGTGGCATCGAAAGACACGCGGTAGCCCTCGGCCGCGGCGCGGGCGCTGGCGTTGCGCTCGGCCGTGCTCTGCAGCCGCACCAGGGCCTGCTCGACCTCGCTCACGGCCCGGCGGATGCTGGCGCGGTACAGCGCCACCGACTCGTCGTAGCGCGCGCGGGCGGCATCCACCTGGGCCGCGCGGCGGCCACCATCGAACAGCGGCAGGCTCAGCGAGAGCGGGCCCAGGGTCCAGGCGTCCACCTCGTTGCTGGTGCCGCCCGTGCGGACCCAGGCCTTGCCGATGTTGCCGCTGAGCGACAGGCGCGGGTAGCGCTGGGCCTGGGCGCTGCCCACCTCGGCACTGGCGGCGGCCACCTCGCGCTCGGCGTTGTACACGTCGGGGCGCTGGGAGATCACCTGCGCCGGCAAGGCGGCGATGGCGAACAGGCTGTCGGGTGCCGGCGTGATGGGCGTGGCCGTGATCAGCTGGCGCAGCGCGGCCTCGTCCTGGCCGGTCAAGGCCACCAGGGTCTTGAACTCCACGTCGCACTGCATGCGCTGCTGCGAGGCGCGCGCCACCGCCTCGGCGGCGCTGGCGCGCGCCAGGGCGGCGGTGGCTGGTGCCGTGAAGCCGGCGCGTTCGCTCAGGTCCGACAGGCGCGAGGTCTCGCCACGCGAGCGCGCGTCGCGCTCGGCCACGTCCAGCTGCTGCAGGCAGGTGCGCAGGCTGCTGGTCTGCTGCGCCACCTCGGCCGCCACGCTCACGCGGGCTTCGTGCCACAGGGCCTGGGCGCCGGCCAGGCGCTCGCTGGCCGCGTCGCGCGTGGCGGCATTGGCGCCAAACAGGTCCACCTCCCAGGCGGCCTGCAGGCCGGCTTGCGAGGTGGTGGCCAGGCTGCCGACCTGGGCGTTGGCGCCGCGGCTGGAGGTCGCCTGGGCATCGAGCGTGGGCAGGAGGGCCGCGCCCGCCGTGGTCTGGGTGGCGCGGGCCTGCAGCAGGCGCGAGCGCGCCTGGGCCACGCTCGGGCTGATGCCCTGGGCGGCTTCGATCAGGGGCACCAGCGCGGGGTCGTTCCACTGGCGCCACCACTGTGCCAGGTCGGCCATCTGGCCGCCGTGTGGCAGCGGCGCGGTCCAGCTGGCGGGCGGTCGCGCCTCGACCGCCGCGGGGGGCCGCGCCGTGCTGCAGGCGCCCAGCAGCAGCACGCTGCAGATGCCCAGGGTTCGAACAAACAATGTCATTCCTCTTCCTCCTTGTTGTTGTGCCCGCGCGGTTCGCGCAGTGCCTGGCGGCGTGCCACTTCGCCCTGGATCATGGACATGGCATAGCCGGTCAGGCGTTCGGCCCAGGCGTCCGCGGTGGCGGGGCCTGCGAGTTGGGGGGCAATGGCGGCGATGGCGTCGCGCTGGGTCCACAGCAGCATGACCAGGCCGCCGATCGAGAACGCCAGGCGGTGCATGTCGTCGTCGATCTCGGGCACGTCCATGTGCTCGCACAGCAGGCGTGCCAGCGCCAGGTGCGGGGCCTTGCATTCGCGCTCGATCAGCTCGGGCCAGACGTGGGTGGGTTCGAGCAGCTCCCGCACATGCAGGCGTGTGGCCTGGCGCACCAGATCGTCGTGCTTGAGCGGCTCCAGCAGCCCCGTGAAGTAGTTCTGGAGCGCCTGCTGCAGGCTGAGCCCGGGGGCGGCAAACACCTCGATGAGATCGCTGCCGCTGCCAAAGGGCTCGTAGAACGTGGCCGTGTACAGCTGCGCCTTGTCGCCGAAGTGGTAGCCGATGGCTGCCACATTGGTGCCGGCCGCGACCGCGATGGCACGCACCGAGGTGCGCGCGAAGCCATGCTCGGAAAACAGCCGCAGCGCGGCCTGCAGCAGGCGTGCGCGCGTGTCGTCACCATCGCTGCGCGCGGCCCGTGGCGGGCGCGCTGCGCGCTTGGCGGCAGGCGGGGAAATCGGCGGGGCAGAAGGCATGGCGGTGGATTAGACCACCATAATTCAAACAAGTGTTTAAATTAGCGTGACATTCGGCAACAGGCCGCCGCCGGCCGGGTGGATGCTCAGCGTGCGGCGCCGAACACCGCCGCCCACAGGGCCAGCACGGCATCGCGCTCGGCCTGCAGGGCCGGGGGCATGACCTGGGTGGGCACCTCGTCCAGCCGCGCCCGGTGCTGCACGCGGCGCAGCTCGCGGTAGGCGTCGGCCGCCGCATGGCCCACGCCGGCGGGCAGCAGGCCGACCTGTTCGGCGCGCTGCAGCAGGGCGATGTTGCCCACGTTGGCCACCAATTCAGGGTGCGCCGCCGCCTGCGAGAGCACCAGGTACTGCACGGCGAATTCCGCGTCCACCATGCCGCCCGGGCTGTGTTTGACGTCGAACTGCCCGTCGCGCGTGGGATGGGCCTGGGCCACCTTCTCGCGCATGGACACGATTTCTTCGCGCAGGGCCACGGGGTCGCGCGGCGAGGTGATCACGGCCGTTCGTACCGCGTCGAAGCGCGCTTCGAGCTCCGGGCTGCCCATCACGAAGCGCGCGCGCGTCATGGCCTGGTGTTCCCAGGTCCAGGCGGTGTTGCTGCCGCGCCGCTCCTGGTAGTTGGCGTAGGCCTCGAAGCGCGTGACCAGCAGGCCGGAACTGCCGTTGGGCCGCAGTGCCGTGTCGATCTCGTAGAGGTCACCCTCGCCGGTCTTCACCGTGAGCCAGTTGATCAGCTTGCGCACGAAGGCGGCATAGACCTCGGGGGCGCGTTCGTCGTCATCGTCGAAAACGAAGACGATGTCCAGGTCGCTGCCATAGCCCAATTCCTTGCCGCCGAGCTTGCCGTAGCCGATCACGGCGAACTGCGGTACCTCGCGGTGGCGGGTCTTGAGGCGATTCCAGCACCACTGGGCGGTCACGCGCAGCACGCTGTCGGCCAGGGCGCTCAGGTCGTCGGCCACCTGCTCCACCGTGATGCGGTGCTCCACATCGCGCGCCAGCGTGCGGAAGGTCTCGGCATGCTGGGCGCGGCGCAGCAGGTTGAGCAGGGTCTCGTCGTCGTCCTCGCCGGTGGAGGTGATGGAGGCCAGGCGCATCGCCAGCTCGCGCTCGAAATCGGCCACCGAGAAGCGCTCGGCCAGCAGGGCGTCGCCCACCAGCTCGTCGATCACGCCCGGGTGCTGCAGCAGGTAGCGCGCCGGCCAGCGGGCGGCGCCCAGCAGGTGCAGCATCTGCTCGTGCACCGAGGGGCGCTCCAGCAGCAGCGACAGGTAGCTGTCGCGGCGCAGCAGGGGCTCGAGCCAGTTGGCCATGCGCACGGCGGCCTCTTCGGTCACGCGGCCTTCGGTGAGCCATTGGGCGGTGCGCTGCACCAGGCGGAACAGGCGCGCGCGCGTCTCGTCGCGCAGGCCTTGCACGCGCGGGTGGCTGCGCCATTCGGCCACGCGCTCGCGAAAGCCCGGGGGCAGTTGCTCTAGCAGGGCTTCGAGTTCGGGGGGCGGCGGCGCGGCCGCACGCGGGCCGCCGCAGCCGCCCTTGCTGCACTGCTTCTTGCCGTTGCCGCCCAGCAGGGTGTCGAATTCTTGCGCCACGAGTTCGCGGTGGGCGTCGAGCTCGTGCAGGAAGGCGCAGCAATCGGGGTAGCCCATGGTGCGGGCGATCCAGGCCAGGTCGTCGTCGCGCGTGGGCAGCACATGGGTCTGCTGGTCGTCCAGGTACTGGATGCGGTGCTCCACCCGGCGCAGGAAGACATAGGCGCGTGCCAGGGCGTCGGCCGTCTCCTGCGGCATCAGGCCGGCCTGGGCCAGGCGCTGCAGGGCGTCGAGCGTGGGGCGGCGGCGCAGCTCGGGAAACTGCCCGCCGCGCACCACCTGCAGGAGCTGCACGGTGAATTCGATCTCGCGGATGCCGCCGCGCGAGAGCTTGACGTCGTTGGCGCGCTCGGGGTGGCCGGCGCTGCGCTTGGCCGCATGGTCGCGGATCTGGCTGTGCAGCAGGCGCAGCGCATCGAACACGCTGTAGTCCAGGTAGCGCCGGAACACGAAGGGCAGCACCACGCCGCGCAGTGCCTGCACCTCGGTGCTGGCAATGCACTCGCGCGGCGCCACCACCCGGCTCTTGAGCCAGGCGAAACGCTCCCATTCGCGGCCCTGCACCTGAAGGTACTCCTCCAGCGCCGCCAGCGAGACGGCCGCCGGGCCCGAGTTGCCGTTGGGCCGCAGGGCCAGGTCCACACGGAACACGAAGCCGTGCTCGGTGGTGTCGCCGACCAGGCTGTAGATGGCCTTGACCGCACGCGCGAAGTACTCGTGGTTGGAGATCCTGCCCCGGCCATCGGCCAGGCCGGCGGTCTCGCCGTCGTGCTCGTAGACGTAGATCAGGTCGATGTCGCTCGATACATTGAGCTCGCGCGCGCCGAGCTTGCCCATGCCGATGATCCACAGCTGCACCGGCTGGCCGTCGGGGCCCCGGGGCGCGCCGTGGCGGGCGTCGAGTTCCTGGCGGGCATGCCGGCAGGCCCGGTCCAGGGCGAGTTCGGCCAGCTCGGTCACCGCGCAGGTGATGTCGGACAAAGGGGCCTGGCCATCGCAGTCGAGCTGGATCAGGCGCTCCATGACCAGCTGGCGCAGGATGCGCAGGGCGGTTCCGGTGTCGTTGCCACGCGCCAGCAGGGCATCGCAGACCGCATCCATCGCGTCGCGCCGCGGGGCGCCCGGCGGCAGCAGGGCCAGATCGCCACCGTAGCGGCGGTGCAGGCGCTGCAGGAAACGGGAATGCCCGGCCAGGGGCTGGCCGTCCTGGAAGGGATCGTTACAGACCATGGGCATGGGAATGGCGGGAATGGCGGGAATGGCAACCGGCTGCCAGGAGGGGGCCATGGGCTGCTGCATACACAAGAACACGGGTTCGCATTGAACCCACAAGCACACCGCGGGTCATAATTCCTGCCACATTCAATCCCACCATGATCGATCCCACCCCGCACCCCTCACGCCTGCTCAAGACAGTGGCAGGCTTTGCGCGGTGGTCACTGGGGTTGCTTGTCGCCTTCTGGCTGCTGCTGACCATCGCCTGGGGGGCCCTTCATGGCTGGATTGTGCCGCGAATCGGCGAGTTCCGCCCGCAGCTGGAAGACCATGCCGCACGGGCTCTAGGGGTTCCCGTGCGCATCGGCGCCCTGAGCGCCCGCTCCGAGGGGCTGATCCCCTCCGTGGAGCTGGTGAATGTGGCGCTGCTGGACAGCGCTGGCCGCGAGGCCCTGCGCCTGCCGCGCGTGGTCGTGGCCCTGTCGCCGCGCTCGCTGCTGAACTTCGGCTTCGAGCAGCTCTATATAGAGAAGCCGGACCTGGACATCCGCCGCGCCAGTGATGGCCGCATCACCGTGGCCGGCCTGGCCATGAAGGACAGCGGCAGTGAGAGCAATGGCGCCGCCGACTGGTTCTTCTCGCAGGGCGAGGTGCTGATCAAGGGCGGCACCCTGCGCTGGACCGACGAAATGCGCAATGCGCCCCAGCTGGCCCTGACCGAGGTGGACCTGCTGGTGCGCAACGGCAACTGGAGCCACCGCATGCGCGTGGACGCCACACCGCCGCCCGACTGGGGCGACCGCTTCACGCTGGTCGGCCTGTTCCGTGCGCCGCTGCTGCGCGCGCGCGATGGCAACTGGCAGCACTGGAACGGCCAGGTCTACGCCGACTTCGCGCGGGTCGACGTGTCCCGCCTGCGCCACCATGCCGACGTAGGGGTGGACGTGGCCCAGGGCCGTGGCGCCCTGCGCGCCTGGGCCGACGTGAGGAGCGGCCAGATCGTGGGTGGTACGGCCGATCTGGCCCTGGCCGATGTGAATGCCACCCTGGGAGCGGGGCTGGAACCGCTGGCGCTGCCTTCCATCGCCGGGCGCCTGGGCGGACGGCAGCTCAAGGGCGGTTTCGAATTCTCCACGCAGGGCCTGCAATTCACCACCGACGATGGCCTGCGCTGGCCCGGCGGCAACGTCAAGCTGGTCTACACCGACGCCACCGCCAAGGCGCCCGCCCAGGGCGATTTCCGCGCCGACCGGCTGGAACTGGCGGCCCTGGCGCAGATTGCCAGCCGCCTGCCCCTGGGCAGCACGGCCCACGACGCCGTGCGCCAGTACGCACCCAAGGGCCTGGTCAACGAGATCCAGGCCACCTGGAAGGGGCCGCTTGATGCGCTGCAGCAATACCAGGTGCGCGGCCGCATCCAGGGCCTGGCGCTGGCCGGGGAGCTGGACAACGGCGTGGCGCAGCGCCTGGGGCTGCGCGGCGCCACGGTGGACCTGGACATGACCCAGGGCGGCGGCAAGGCCCAGCTCGCCATCGAATCGGGCGCCCTGCTGCTGCCCGGCGTGTTCGAAGATCCCCTGCTGCCACTGGACCGCCTGAGCGCCGAGGTGCGCTGGCAGCTGGAGGGCGAGCGCATCGCGGTGCAGGCCAACGAGGTGAAGTTCGCCAATGCCGATGCCCAGGGCGAGGCGCGCGCGACCTGGCATACCTCCGACCCTGCGAAAGGGCCGAGCCATTCGCGCTTTCCGGGCGTGCTCGACCTCTCGGGCAAGCTCACGCGTGCCGATGGCACGCGCGTGCACCGCTACCTGCCGCTGTCGGTGGGCGATGACGCCCGCCACTATGTGCGCGACGCGGTGACGGCCGGCACGGCCAGCGCGGTGGACTTCAAGGTCCGGGGCGATCTGCACGACATCCCGTTCAACGACCCGCGCCAGGGAGAGTTCCGCATCGCCGCGCGGGTCAAGGACGTGACCTATGCCTTTGTGCCGCCCCAGTTGCATCCGAACGACCCATTGCGCTGGCCGGCCCTCACGCAGCTGCAGGGCGAGCTGATCTTCGAGCGTTCCTCCATGCATGTGCGTGGCGCCAGCGGCAGCTTTGCCGGCACCCCGGGGGTGCGCGTCGCGCGCGTGGAGGCCTCCATCCCCGACCTGTCGCACACCGTGGTGGCCGTGAATGCCGATGCGCGCGGGCCGCTGCCCGAACTGCTGGGCGTGGTCAACACCTCGCCGCTGTCGCGCATGACGGGCAACGCCCTGGCGCAGGCCAGCGGCACGGGCAACGCCGACTTCCAGCTCAAGCTCAGCCTGCCCATCAGCCAGATCGACAAGTCCCGGGTGCAGGGCAGTGTCACCCTGGCCGGCAACGACGTGCGCATCACGCCCGATACGCCCATGCTCGGGCGCGCGCGCGGCGTGGTGCAGTTCAGTGAAACGGGGTTCTCGCTGGTCGGCATGCAGGCGCGGGCCCTGGGCGGCGATGTGCGCCTGGAAGGGGGCATGCGTGCCCTGGCCGCCAATGCACCGGCCACGGAAGCCGCGATCCAGTTGCGCGCACAGGGCACGGCCACGGCCGAAGGGCTGCAGCAGGCGCCCCAGCTGGGGCTGCTGTCGCAGCTGGCCGGCCGGGCCACGGGCAGCGCGCCCTACACGCTGGCGCTGGCCTTTCGGCGCGGCGTGCCCGAGGTGCAGGTGACGACCAGCCTGCAGGGGCTGGCGCTGGCGCTGCCGGCCCCGCTGGGCAAGACGGCCGAGAGCAGCCTGCCGCTGCGCTACGACAATTCGCTGGCGCGCGAATCACTGACTGGCACGGTCACCGCCGCCGGCACCGCGCCGCCGCTGCGCGACCAGATCACGGTGGACCTGGGCGCCCTGGGCTCGGCCACCTACCACCGCGACGTGAGCGGCGCCCAGCCGCGCGTGCTGCGCGGTGCGATCGGCGTGGGCCTGGCGCCCGGGGAGTCGGCGCCCATGCCGACCGAGGGGGTGGCGGCCAACATCCAGCTGGCCCGGCTCGACATCGATGCCTGGGAAGACCTGCTCAGCCCGCCGCGCCCGGCGGCCGCATCGGCCGCGGCGTCGGCCCGGCCTGCGGGCGGCGCGCTGGCCAGCGCCACGCAGGACTACCTGCCCACCACCGTGGCTTTGCGCGCCCGGGAGCTGTCGGCCCAGGGGCGCACCCTGCACAACGTGGTGGCCGGCGGGCAGCGCGAGGGCCCGGTCTGGAAGGGCAACATCGATGCGGCCGAGCTCAGCGGCTTCGTGGAGTTCCGTGAAGGAGGGGGCGGGGACTCGGGCAACGGCCGGCTCTATGCGCGCCTGTCGCGCCTGAACATGCCGCAGAGCGACGCCAACCAGGTCGAAGCGCTGCTCGAGGAGCAGCCGGGCTCGCTGCCCGCGCTGGACATCGTGGTCGATGACTTCGAGCTGCGCGGCCGCAAGCTCGGCCGGGTGGAGATCGAGGCCCAGAACCGCGGCAGCGACAGCACGCCGCGCGAGTGGCGCCTCTCCAAGTTCAACATCACCTCGCCCGAGGGCAGCCTCACGGCCAACGGCAACTGGGCCCTGCTCAACCAGCCGCGCGCCGGCGGCAGCGGCGGCGAGCGCCGCACGGTGCTCAATTTCCGGCTCGACATCCGCGACTCGGGCGACCTGCTGGCCCGCTTCGCCATGCCGGGGGTGATACGGCGCGGCAAGGGTCGCATGGAGGGCCAGGTGGCCTGGATGGGGGCGCCCTTCAGCCCCGACTACCGTTCCATGACCGGCCTGGTCAATGTGAACATCGAGGCCGGCCAGTTCCTCAAGGCCGACCCCGGCCTGGCCAAGCTGCTCAGCGTGCTCAGCCTGCAGTCGCTGCCGCGCCGCCTGAGCTTGGATTTCCGCGATGTCTTCAGCGAAGGCTTTGCCTTCGACTTCGTGCGCGGCGACCTGCGCATCGAGCAGGGCGTGGCCACCACCAACAACCTGCAGATGAAGGGCGTGAACGCCGCCGTGCTCATGGAGGGCAGTGCCGACATCGACCGCGAGACGCAGGACCTGCGCGTGGTGGTGGTGCCCGAGATCAATGCCATGACGGCCTCGCTGGTGGCCACGGCCATCAACCCGGTGATCGGCCTGGGCAGCTTCCTGGCCCAGGTGTTCCTGCGCGGCCCGCTGATCGAGGCGGCGACGCAGGAGTTCCGCATCGACGGATCCTGGTCCGATCCGCGCGTGGTGCGCGTGCCCCGGCGCGCGCGCGTGTCGGGCAATGCCGCGGACAACGGGCCATCACCCACCGCGCCTCGAACCGGAGAGTCCTCATGAAAGTCGCTGCCCTGCAGATGGTGTCCGGAACCCACCTGGACGACAACCTGGTCGCCGCCCGGGCCCTGCTGGAGCAGGCGGCGCGCGCGGGCGCCGAGCTGGCCGTGCTGCCCGAGTACTTCTGCATCATGGGCCGGCAGGACACCGACAAGCTGGCGCTCCAGGAGGCGCATGGCGAAGGCCCCATCCAGGATTTCCTGGCGCGCGCGGCACGCGAACTCGGCCTGTGGGTCGTGGGAGGCACCCTGCCGCTGCGCGGCAACGACGCCGTGCGCGTGCGCAACACCACGCTGGCCTTCAACCCCGAGGGGGCCTGCGTTGCGCGCTACGACAAGATCCATTTGTTCCACTTCGACAACGGCCAGGACCAGTTCCACGAAAGCCGGGTGATCGAGCCTGGCGACGAGGTCGTGCAGTTTGACCTGCGCTCGCGCGAGGGCGAACTCTGGCGCGTGGGCCTGAGCGTGTGCTACGACCTGCGCTTTCCCGAGCTCTACCGCGCCCATGCCCAGGCCGGGGCCGATCTGCTGCTGGTGCCCAGCGCCTTCACCCACACCACGGGGCAGGCGCACTGGGAGGTGCTGCTGCGCGCCCGCGCCATCGAGAACCTGGCCTATGTGCTGGCCCCGGCCCAGGGCGGTGTGCACGAGAACGGGCGCCGCACCTGGGGCCACAGCATGCTGGTGGACCCCTGGGGCGGCATTGCGGCGGTGCACGATGAAGGTGTCGGCGTCGCCCTGGGGACGCTGGCCAAGGCGCGCCTGCGCGAGGTGCGCAGCCAGCTGCCGGCCCTGGGCCACCGCGTGCTGTGAGCAGCAAGCCGCGCAAGACCCTGTGGCAGCGCTGGCGTGGCGCTTGGCGGCGCTGGTCGCTGTGGACCCTGCTCGTGGCGCTGGTGGTGGCCATGCTGGTCACCGTGGTCTGGCTGGCCGGGCGCTACGAAGCCAGCCAGGTGCAGAGCCGGCTCGAGCGCGACACGGCCGATGCCGTCTCGGACGTGCGCGTGGCCCTCACGCGCAACCTGCAGAGCCTGCAGGCCCTGCATGCCGAAGACCCGGGCGTGCTGGCCTGGGAGGTGAATGCCTCCGAGCTGCTGCGCGGCCACCGCGAGCTGGTGCGCCTGGAATGGCGTGACACCGGCATGCGGCTGCGCTCGCAGGTGCAGACCCCCTACCGCCCCGTGTACTGGGACCGCGGCACGCGCGAGAGCGCGCACTCCGATGCCTCGCTGGCCTGTGCCAATGCGCGCCGCCTGAGCGGGCCGGCCTATTCGAGCAGCTACTTCCAGCCGCACGGCGATGGCCTGGGCTCGGAGATGATGGAGCTGTGCCTGCCCATCACCTCGGGCGGGCGCAACACCGGCTTCCTGGTGGCCACCTACGCGCTCAATGCCATGCTCGAAGACCTGGTGGGGCATGGCCTCACGCGCAGCCAGGAAGCCTCCTTCACCGAGGCCGACGGCACGCGCCTGGCGGTGCTGGGCGCGGCGCGGCGCGGCTCGCGCATGTTCACGGCCACGCACCTGCTGGACCTGCCCGGCGCCACCCTGGTGCTGCGCATGGACACCTGGCACAGTGCCCCGAGCCTGTTCCCGAATGTGCTCACGGCGCTGGTCACGGCCATGTCCATCGCATTGGTCACGGTGATGGTGGTGCTGGTGCGCGACAACCGCCGGCGCCTGCGCGCCGAGCGCGATCTGGGCGATGCACTGGCGTTTCGCAAGGCCATGGAGGACTCGCTGGTCACGGGGCTGCGCGCGCGCGACCTGGAGGGCCGCATCACCTACGTGAACCCGGCCTTCTGCGACATGGTGGGCTTTGCGCCGCAGGAACTGCTGGGCCTGAGCGCGTCGGCACCGTACTGGCCGCCCGAGCGGGTGGAGGAATACCAGCAGCGCCAGGCCATCCGCTTTGCCGGCTACATGCCGCCGCGCGAAGGCTTCGAGTCGGAATTCATGCGCAAGGATGGCACGCGCTTCCCGGTGCTCATCATCGAGGCGCCGCTGATCAACGCCCAGGGGCTGCACACGGGCTGGATGAGCGCCTTCCTGGACATGAGCGAGCAGCGCCGCATCGAGGAGCTCTCGCGCGCCTCGCAGGAACGCCTGCAGGCCACGGCGCGCCTGGCCACCGTGGGCGAAATGGCCTCGCTGCTGAGCCATGAACTGAACCAGCCGTTGGCCGCCATTTCGAGCTATGCCACGGGCTCGATGAACCTGCTCGAAGCCCCGGTGGGCGCGGGCGACGCTGCCCCTCCCCCACCCGAAAACCTGCAGGACGTGCGCATGGCCATGCAGGCCATTGCGCGCCAGGCCGAACGGGCCGGCAAGGTGATCAAGAGCGTGCACGACTTCGTGCGCCGGCGCGACCAGGCGCGCGAGGCCGTGAGCGCGCAGCAGCTGCTCGATGCAATCATGCCGCTGGTGAGCCTGCAGGCGCGCAAGATCGGCGTGCGCGTGCACACGGCGGTGGAGGCCGACCTGCCCCCCGCGCTGTGCGACCGCACCATGGTCGAGCAGGTGCTGCTCAACCTGGCGCGCAATGCCATGCAGGCCATGGACGTGCCCGGCGTCTCCAAGCGGGTGCTGGAGATCCGCGCGCGCCGCGCCGCGTCGAATGCGCACCAGGCCTGGATCGAGTTCGCCGTGGCCGACCTGGGCGCCGGCATCGAGCCCGAGGTGGCCGAGCGCCTGTTCACCCCTTTCTTCACCACCCGCGCCGAGGGCATGGGGCTGGGTCTGAGCCTGTGCCGCACCGTCATCGAGCAGCATGGCGGCTTCCTCGGCTTTGCGCCCAACGAACCCCGTGGTACGGTATTCACCTTCACGCTGCCCGTCCACCAACCTCCCGCTTCCTCTTTTTCGACTGCCTCCTGATGGAACCCGTCTCCAATGCCACCGTGTACATCGTCGATGACGATGCGGGCGTGCGCGAAGCACTGGCCTGGCTGCTGCGCTCGCGCCGCCTGCCCAGCGAGTCCTTCGACAGCGCCGAAGCCTTCGATGCCGCGCTGCAGTCGCGCCCCGCGCAGCGCCAGCCCTGCTGCCTGCTGCTGGACGTGCGCATGCCGGGCATGAGCGGCCTGGCCTTGTTCGACCTGCTCATCGTGCGCGGTGATCTGGCGACCATGCCGGTGATCTTTCTCACCGGCCATGCCGATGTGCCCACGGCCGTGGACGCGGTCAAGCGCGGCGCCTTCGACTTCTGCGAGAAGCCGTTCTCGGACAATGCCCTGGTCGACCGCATCGAGCAGGCGCTGGCGAAATCGGCGGCCCACCTGGCCGCGCTGCGCGAACGCAGCGACCTGCAGGTGCGCCTGGCCGACCTGACGGAGCGCGAGCGCGACGTCATGGACCTGGTGGTCGAGGGCCTGCCCAACAAGCTCATTGCCGATCAGCTCGACATCAGCGTGCGCACGGTGGAAGTGCACCGCGCGCGCGTGTTCGACAAGATGCAGGTCAAGTCGGCCGTGGAGTTGGCCAACCTGCTGCGCCAAGGGCACTGAGCCTGGCGCTCAGTCCTTGCCTGGCGGTGGAGAGGCTTTTTCGCCCTCCTCCTGCTCCGGGGCCTTGAGCTCGCCGCCACGCCGCCCGGAAAACATGGTCCACCAGACGATGGCCACCAGCACCACCAGCGCGAGCAGCGCTTCAAGCAAAATCAACCCCATGAAATTGACACTCCTGCGCCTTGTGATGACGGCGCTGATTGTAGGAACGCTGGCCGCCTGCTCCAGCACACCGCCCCCAAGTCCCTCCCGCCCCGCGGTCCTCTCCCCAGCGTTGCCGCCGGGCACGGTGTCCATTCCCGGAGACAACGGCCCGCTGCCGCCGGCCATGGCCCAGCCCAAGAGCCGCTGGATCCCGGTGCGCTGGGCCGAGCTGCCCGGCTTTGCCAACGATGCACTGCACGAGGCCTGGAATGCCTGGATCAAGAGCTGCGAGCGTCCGGCCCCGCAGTTCGTGCAACTGTGTGGCGAGGTGCGCCAATTGAGCATCGCCACGCCCGAGGAGCAGCGCGCCTGGATGGTGGCGCGGCTGCAGCCCTACCGCGTGGAATCGGCCGAGGGCAACCCCGAGGGCCTGCTCACCGCCTACTACGAGCCCCTGATCGACGCCGCGCGCCAGCCCGGCAACGGCTACACCGTGCCTGTGTACCGGCTGCCCGCAGGGCATGGGGCACGCAAGCCCTGGTACACGCGCCAGCAGATCGACACCCTGCCCGAGGCGCAGGCCGCCCTGCAGGGCCGGGCCATCGCCTGGCTGCGCGACCCGGTGGAGTCCATGGTGCTGCACATCCAGGGCTCGGGCCGCCTGCGCGTGGCCGAGCCCGATGGCTCGGTGACCCTGGTGCGGGTGGCCTATGCGGGCACCAACGACCAGCCTTACCAGAGCGTGGGCCGCTGGCTGCTGGACCAGGGCGCCACGCGCGATGCCACCTGGCCCGGCATCCGCGCCTGGCTGGCGCAGAACCCGCAGCGCACCAACGAGCTGCTCTGGGCCAACCCGCGCTATGTGTTCTTCCGCGAAGAGACGCTCGACGGCATGGAGGCCGGCTTCGGCCCCAAGGGTGCCCAGGGCGTGGCGCTCACGCCGGGCCGCTCCATCGCGGTGGACCGCCAGAGCATTCCCTACGGCACGCCGGTGTGGCTGGCCTCCACCGGGCCGCAGGTGCAGCTGAGCCGCCTGGTGCTGGCGCAGGACACGGGCAGCGCCATCCTGGGCGCGGTGCGGGCCGATTACTTCACGGGTTGGGGGCAGGAGGCCGGCGACATCGCCGGGCGGCTCAAGCAGGGCCTGCGCTTGTGGGTCCTCTGGCCCCGTTGATCCAGGAGCTCAGGTCTCGCGCAGACCGTCGAGCCCTGCGGCCGCCATCGACGGCAGGAACTCGATGAGCTCGTAGTCCGCGAGCTGCTCGCGGTGGAAGGGGTCTTGCTGCACGATGGCGAGCACCTCGTCGCGGCTGGCGGCGCGCACCAGGATCACACCGCCGGTGCGGGGCTCGCGGCGGCCCGAGAGCTGGAAGTGGCCGGAGGCGTAGTGCCGCTCCAGGAATTGCCGGTGCTCGGGCACGAACCGGTCCACCTCGGACAGGGGCTGCTTGTAGCTGAGGATCAGGAGGTACATGGGTGTTCAGCGCTCCACCACGAAGCGCGAGACCAGGGGCGGGGCGTCGCCGATGTGGAAGGCCAGCTTGCGTTCGCGCAGCGCGACGTCGGAGGCGGTGACGCGGTCGAAGCGGCGCAGGTGCTCGGTCCAGGATTCGTCCTCGATCTGCTCCACATAGCGCGCCGGGTCGGCGATGTCGTGGCGCAACTGCCAGGACAGGGCGCCCTGGCGCAGGCGGCTGCGCCGGCTTTCCTGCATGAGCTCGCGGAAGTCGGCCGCGCGTGCGGGGTCGATGGTGTATTCGATGGTGGCGACCACGTGGCCGCGCTCAGGGGGCGTGGGGGCCACGGGGGCCTTGAAGGCCTGCGAGGGGCTCAGGTCCTCCTCGATGCTGCGGTCGGCCACCAGGCGCTGCACCACGGCCATGGCGGTGAAGCCGGTGACGGCCGCGATGCCCAGGCTCAGGTGTACGCTGGTCAGCGTGGCCACCTGGCCCCAGACGGCGGCGCCCAGGGCGGTGGAGCCCATGATGGCCATCTGGAAGATCGACATGCCGCGCGCACGCACCCAGTTGGGCAGCGCCAGCTGGGCCGAAACGCTGAGCGTGTTGGCCGTGGTGATCCAGGCCATGCCGCCCACCACCATGGCCGGCACGGCCACATAGACATTGGGCGCAATCGCCATGACGCCCGTGGCCGCGGCCTGCAGCAGGGTGCCGCGCAGCACCAGCACGTCGCGTGGCATGGCCTGGCGCAGGCGGGGCAGGAACATGGCGGCCGCGATCGCGCCCGCGCCCATGGAGGCCAGCAGCAGCGTGAAGGTGCCGGCGCCGCCGCCCTCCAGGCCCTTGGCCAGCAGGGGCAGCATGGCCATGAGCGCCGTGGCATGCAGGAAGAACACCGAGATGCGCCAGAGCACGGCGCGCAGGCGCGGCGACTGGCGCACGAACTGCAGGCCCACGCGCATGGCGCTGGGCAGGCGCTCGCGGCCCAGCGGGCTGGGGACATGGGTGCGCTTCCAGCGCATGATCACCAGGCCCGAGCCCACCGACAGCACGGCGTTGAGCACGAACACCCAGGCGCTGCCCGCACTGGCGATGATGGCGCCGGCCAGCAGCGGGCCGATGATGCGCGAGGCGTTCATGGCCACGCCGTTGAGTGCCAGCGCGGCGGGCAGCTGCGGTCGGCTCACCAGCTCGGGCACGATGGCGGCGAACACCGGCCAGCGCATGGCCAGGCCGATGCCGTTGGCAAAGGTCAGGGCCAGCAGCAGCGGCGCGGTCATGCCGCCGGCCAGGATGGCCACGCACAGCACCAGGGCCACGGCGGCGACCCAGAACTGCGTGGCCATGAAGTAGCGCCTGCGGTCCAGGATGTCGGCCAGCGCACCGCTGGGCAGGCCCAGCAGGAAGACGGGCAGGGTGGAGGCCGACTGCACCAGCGCCACCAGGATGGGCGAGGTGGTGAGCGTGGTCATGAGCCAGGCGGCAGCCACGTCGTTCATCCACATGCAGGTGTTGGCGGCCACCCAGGTGAGCCAGAGCATGCGGAACACCGGCACCGATAGCGGAGCCAGCGGCGAGAGCGATACCTGGTTCGGGTCGGCGGGGGGAGTGGCCGCATCGGCCTGGGGCGTTCCCTGCGCGGATCCGGCCCCCTCGGCGCTGGAAGGGGGGAGGGATTCGGGTGCGACGCTGCGCGTGCTTTCGTGGGAAGGCAATGGTGGCATGTCCCGCCATTGTGCGCCGGTTGGAGTGGCCGTGCCGGATCAGCGCCAAATAGCCGACTGCAGGCCTGTCCCCTCCCCCGGCACCCCTTCACACCGCATCGGTCGGCTCAGCCGGTGCGTGCTTGCCCGCCCGCCTGGTCTGCCGCAGCAGCAGCCAGGCCATGAGCGCCAGCGCCCCCACGCCTGCCAGCAGCACGCCCCACAGCACGGCACTGCGCGTGGAGATGCCGCCGCTGGTGGCTGCAGCAGGCACCTTCGCGCTGCCTTGGGGCTTGCCACCGGTGATGTCGGCCCGGGCTGCATCGGCCAGCGCCATGGGCAACTGGTTCTCCTGAGCGGGCTGGTAGCCCGGCACCAGGCTGGCCAGGGGCAGGAAGGCACTGGCCGCCGCGCTGGCGCCGGGCAACCCGGCCGCCAGTGTGAAGGGCCCTTGCCCGCTGGCCAGGAACACCAGCTGCGCGGGCTCGAACTGCAGCGCCATCTCGGGCGCGGCGGCAAAGCCGGGGGTCTTGGGGTCGGCTTCGATCTTGATCTCGCGCACCGAGGCGCCGCCCAGCCCGATGGGGCCGCTGGCCTGCTCCTGGCCTCCCATGGTCATCTTGTAGACCACCGCGCTCGCCAGCGGCGACCAGGGCTGCTCGCGGTGGTTGCGGCCCAGCACGCGCACGGGGATCAGCACATTGCTGCCGGGCGGCTTGATCTCAAGCGCGGCGACTGGCGTCGCAAACGGCAGCGCAAACACCAGTTCACGCGGGTTGTTGCCCAGTGGCGGCACCGCCATGCTGGCGCTGACGCGCTCGCGCGGGCCCGTTTGGGCCGAGGTAGCCAGCTGGACGCCGCGCAAGGTCACAACAGCATCGCCCCAGGTCACGCGCAGGTAGTGGCCCTTGAGGTCGGCCCGTTGCAGGTCGATCTGCTCGCTGCCCAGGCGGCCTGGTGCCGTGGGTGGCATCGCAGCGCTGGCGCGGTACAGCACGGTCTCGGCCAGTGGGTGCCAGTGCTGGAGGTCCTTGCTGGCCTGCACCCGGAACGTCACGGGTTGGCCTGCGGGCAGATCCGCGTCCAGGGCCATGCGGGCCACGGGCAGCTGCACATCGCGCGCGTCGAGCAACGCGCCCCACACGGTTTGTGTGGCTGCAGGACTTGCGGTGCCAGCCCTGTCGATCTGCACCACGCGCTGGCCCTGGCGCTCCTCGATGCGCAGCGACAGGCCTTCCAGCCCTGCTGTCCCCGCGCTGGCAGCGCCCAGGATGGGATAGGCGGGCAAGGTCACCGACCCCTCGGGGGCACTGGCTGCCGCCACGCCGGCCAGTGCCATGGGCACGGGCTGGTCCTTGCCGTTGAAAAGGCGCAGGTCGGCGTAACCCGGGCTTTGCAGGCGCACCAGCACCTCGGCGGGCAGCAGGATGCGCTGTAGCGGCGCATCGGCCGCGAGCGCCACGGGAAGGCGGATGGCGTAGGCCGCGGGGTCGTTGGCATCGGTCACCGCGTGGGCCGCACCGGCACACAGGGACAGGGCGGCAGCGGCCAGCGCCAGGGGCAGGTTCAGAGCGGCAGGCTTCATGGGAGTGTTTCTGGTTGCGATGGCGCCAGCGGCGGCGCAGCAGGCTCCGCGCGGGCAGCCGCCTTGGGCGGCAACGGCGCGAAGTAGCCCACCACCAGCATGAGCACACCCACGGCGATGAAGGCAATGATGCGTTCGGCACCGCCGGCATTGGACAAATCGATCAGCAGCAGCTTGACCACCACCCCGCCCAGCAGGCCTGCGCCCACCAGCCACAGCGGCCGCTGCATGCGCCGGTGCGCCAGCACCATCATGCCGAGCGCCAGCAGCGTCCACAAGATGGCGTAGCCGGTCTGCACCACGAAGCTGTCGAACAGCGCCGACGCATTCCAGCGCACGCCGAAGAAGTGGTGGGCCACACGCAACCACACGGTGTTGATCACGATGAAGGCCAGCAGCGCCAATGCCAGCAGTGCATGGCGCCCGGTGACCCAGCCCGAGCGGGCCGGGAGCGGCAGCGCCGAAAGCAGTGCCCGCCGCCAGAACACCAGGCCGCCCAACGCGAGCGCGAGCGTCAGGTCGGTGGGGTTGAGCAGTGGAATGTAGGGCAGCGGCGCGGTGTGGCCCGACGAATGCACTGCCGCCAACAGCGCGCCCCAGAACACCATCACCGCCATGGGCAGGGCCGCCAGCCAGTAGTAGGCCTCGGCATGCGGGTTGAGGGGCCAAGGCAGCGCTGCACGCGCTGCCGGCCGGTTGCCACGACCCGCCCACAGCGCCAGCAGCACCAACACCGCAATGGCGCTGACCAGCAGGACCACACCGGCCCAAGAGGTGTGCCATAGCTCAGCCTTGCCGATGCCGGACCACAGGCAGTCGGCCAGCAGCAAGGTCACCAGCCACGCTGTGGCGGCATGGAACCAGCCAACGAGCGGGCTGGGCGCACCCGGCTTGCCATCCACATCGGCCGCCAGCTGCAGTCGGTCTGTCTGCCGCAGCATCCACACATGCAGCGCCAGCACGGCGGGCCACACGGCCCAGGCGGGGGTGGCGAGCACGCGGTAGCCGTCGGCCACCTGCACGGCCCACCCCAGCGCCAGCACGGCAATGGTGCCGCGCGCCGGCCAGGTCGCCACGGCCCAGCGCGTGCGAAGGCCCAGCACCATCGACAGCGCGGCGCTGAGCACGACGGCCAGCATGGCCAGCAATTCGGTCACCTGTTCGGAGAACACCGGCGTGGGCCACTGGCCCGCTTCCAGGCCGGGCACATGCCGCGTGATTTCCATGAGCCAGGCCAGGCACCAGAATACAAAGCCGTAGAGATAGGCCGGGTTGGACAGCCGCGCCTCCACACCCGCATAACCCCGGGCCCAGGCGGAGCCGCTGTGCGGCAGCGGCTGGCGCAGCCACCAGGCCAGCAGCAGCGAGGGCAGTGCGATCAGCAACGCGCCCAGGAAGGCGGGGTTGACCAGCGGCAGCGGCGAGATGCTGGAGGTGCTGCCCAGGAAAGCCAGCATGGCCACGACCTGCAGCACCAGCCCGAAGGCGCGCGGCATCCAGCGGGCCTGGCGCATGCCGACCCAGAAAGCGCCTGCGCCTTCGAGCGCCCAGACCGCAGATGTCCATTGCGCGTCCAGCGCCAGCGGCACGGCCAGTGTGGCAAAGCCCACGCCAACGGCAATGAAACATTCGACGAGCAGGCGCCAGCTGTCCAGCGCGCGGCGCGCCAACACGGTCGCCGTCACCAGGTACAGCGCGGCAAAGGCCATGGCGGAGAAGGCGGCGCCCAGCTCGAAAGGCTGTACCAGCCCGGCCTGCAGACCAAAACCCACCAGCGGCGTGCCAAAGACCAGCATGGTGTCCACGGCATTGCCCAGCTTGGTGGGCGTGTTGCGGGCATAGAGGATGGCAGCACACAGGTAGATCAGCACAAAGCCCGCAAGAAAGGGCTGCGTGCTGGCGTAGTGCTCGGGCTGGTACTTGAGCGCGCCCCATGCCGAGGCGACGCCGAAGGTGGCGACAAAGCCCACCACGTTGAGCATGCGCCAGGAGCGCTTGTGGGCAATGAAGAGAATGGCCAGGTTCAGCAGGGTGTAGTAGCTGAACAGGCCCACATGGCTGCCCTGGCCCGTGGACAGCAGGATGGGGGCGGCAAAGCCACCGGCAAACGCAGCCACGGCAAGTGCGCGCGAGTCCTGCAGCAGCGCCAGCGCGCAGCTGGCCGCGCAGACCGCGATCATCAGACCAAAGGCATACAGCGGTGGCAGCAACCCGTAGAGCCGGAAGGCGGCGAACACGGTGAGGTACATGACCGCCACGCCACCGCCCTGCAGGGCCAGCGCAAAAGCGGGCTTGTCAGCGCGCTTGCGAAAGCCCACTACCAGCAGCGCAATGCCCACCGCCGCGACCGCGGCCAGGCGGAATTCGACCGGCAACAGCCCGGCCGAAGCGGCATACCGTGCAAGGAAGGACAGGCCAATGAACAAAATCACCAGGCCTACCCGCACGATGGTGTTGCCGCCCAGCAGCCAGTTCCTGGCGGCCAGCACGGCCTGCTCCAAGGGGTTGGGTGGGGCGGGCTGGCGAAGTTCATCGGGGCGGGGAGGCACCGGAGCCGAGGTGGAGGCCGAGGTCGGGTCGGGCGGCAGGCCGTGCGGCGTGGGTTCGCCAGTCCAGAACGGATCGTCCGCGTCCGGGCTTGTGTCCTGGGGCACCGGCGGGAGGGGCGGTGAGGGCGAGGCCACCTGCGCCCGGTCTTCGGCCGAGGGCGCCGCTTGCGCCGCTGCAGCGGGCGGGGCGACAGCCTTCGCGGCCTGCGCCTGCAACTCCGTACGGATGGCGGAGCGCACCGCCCAGCGCAACGACAACCCGGCAAAAAAGCCCAGGATGGCGCCGACAAACGGTCCGAAGTCACCATGGCCGCCAAACCATGAACCCAGCACCGCGCCCCAAAAAATGCCCCAGATGATCATGCCGCTCGCTCCCTCTTTGGGACTTCCTTCGACAGGCCGCCTGCCTGTGCGAAAGAAGCCACCGTATTCTTGGCCCCACCGGCCAACGTGCAACCCCCTGGGCATTGCGACAAAGCGCACCGGTCGTGCAGAGGGTGCGCGCGGCAACTGGGGGGGCTCGGTGGTTGTGCAGTGGCGTCGCAGGCTTATACAGCACACCCTGTGGTGAGTGCACGCCCGAACGCCTTGTTACCGCGGCGTGTCAGCGCCGATATCCGGCCAAAAGAGACCTTGGCGCATGCCCATCGAGCGCGATTTGCTGCGAAATCAGCAGCGCCATCACTTCGTCCGGGCCAGGTGCGTGAGCGGCAGCGCCCCGCTGGCCTTGACCTCGCCCAGCGAGAAGCTGGTGTGCATGTCCTTCACATTGGGCAGGTTCAGCAGCACATTGCGCGCGAACTGCGAAAAACTCTCCAGGTCGCGCGCCACCACCTGCAACTCGAAGGTGCCGGTGCCACTGATGTAGTGGCAGGCGATCACCTCGGGGATCTGGGCGATGGCGTCCTCCATCTCGCGCGTGAGGTTGCCGGTGCTGCGGTCGGCATCGAGCCGCACGAAGGCCAGCACCCCCAGGCCGATCTTGTTGCGGTCGATCTCGGCGCGGTAGCCCTTGATGAAGCCCTCTTCCTCCAGCGCACGCACGCGGCGCCAGCAGGGCGCGGCCGACAGGCCCACGCGCTGGGCCAGCTCGGCATTGGTCAGGCGGGCATCGGTTTGCAGCTCGTTGAGGATGGCCAGGTCGAATTTGTCGAGAGTGTTCACAAAGTGCTTGGTTTGAGAAAGATCCTTTCTCAGAATAGCCTAAATGCGGCACACAACGCAAAGACATATCAGCGACGCGGGCATACACTTGTCTCCACACTGGAGGTGCCGCCCTAAACGGGAGGCGCGGCCATGAACCACCGCTTCCACAAGAGGCGCACCCCACAAAAGCCAATGGAGACATAGCCATGAATGCCCCGCTGCCCGAGCACATCCGCAAGGCCCTCGAGACCGTCACGCTCGACGACAAATATTCACTGGACAGCGGCAGAGCCTTCATGAGCGGGGTGCAGGCCCTGGTTCGCCTGCCCATGCTGCAGCGCCAGCGCGATGCCGTGGCAGGGCTCAACACCGCCGGCTTCATCAGCGGCTACCGCGGCTCACCCCTGGGGACCTACGACCAGGCCTTGTGGGCGGCCAAGAAGCACCTGGCGGCCAACAACATCGTCTTCCAGCCCGGTGTGAACGAGGAGCTCGGCGCCACGGCGGTGTGGGGCACGCAGCAGCTCGACCTGTACCCCCAGTCCAAGAAGTTCGATGGCGTCTTCGGCATCTGGTATGGCAAGGGCCCGGGTGTGGACCGTTGCTCGGACGTGTTCAAGCACGCCAACATGGCAGGCACCGCCAAGCATGGTGGCGTGATCGCCATCCCGGTGTTCTTCCCGAGCAGCGTGCAGGAAATCCTGGACATGGGCCTGCACGCTTTTGCCATGAGCCGCTTCTCGGGCGTGTGGTCGGGCATGAAGACCATCCAGGAGGTGGTGGAGTCCTCCAGCAGCATCTCGGTGGACCCCGACCGTGTGAAGATCGTGATGCCCGAGGACTTCGTGATGCCGCCCGGCGGCCTGCACATCCGCTGGCCCGATGCGCCGCTGGAGCAGGAAGCGCGCCTCATGGACTACAAGTGGTACGCGGCCCTGGCGTACATCCGCGCCAACAAGCTCAACTACAACGTGGTCGAAGGCCCGAACGACCGCTTCGGCATCATCGCCAGCGGCAAGGCCTACAACGACACGCGCCAGGCCCTGGTGGATCTGGGCCTCGATGACGCCACCTGCCGCCAGCTCGGTATCCGCGTGCACAAGGTGAACGTGGTGTGGCCGCTCGAAGCGACCATCACGCGCGACTTCGCGCAAGGGCTGCAGGAGATCCTGGTGGTGGAAGAAAAGCGCCAGGTCATCGAATACCAGCTCAAGGAAGAGCTCTACAACTGGCGCGCCGACGTGCGCCCCAATGTGCTGGGCAAGTTCGACGAGCCCGAGGGCGATGCGACGGGCGGCGAGTGGTCCATGCCCAACCCCAGCCAGAACTGGCTGCTGCGCGCCAAGGCCGACCTGACCCCGGCCATCATTGCCAAGGCGATCGCCAAGCGGCTCAAGAAGCTGGGGGTCTCGGACGACATCATCGCCCGCATGGACGCGCGCATTGCCGTCATAGAAGCCAGCGAGCGCGGCATGGCCGAGCTCAAGGTGGACACGGGTGAGCGTGCGCCCTGGTTCTGCAGCGGCTGCCCGCACAACACCAGCACCCGCGTGCCCGAGGGCTCGCGCGCCGTGGCCGGCATCGGCTGCCACTACATGGCCAACTGGATGCCCGACCGCAACACCTCCACCTTCACGCAGATGGGCGGCGAGGGCGTGACCTGGGTGGGCCAGGCACCGTTCACCACCGACCAGCACGTGTTTGCCAACCTGGGCGACGGCACCTACTTCCACAGCGGGCTGCTGGCCATCCGCCAGAGCATCGCGGCGGGCACCAACATCACCTACAAGGTGCTCTACAACGACGCCGTGGCCATGACCGGCGGCCAACAGGTGGGTGAGCGGCCCGAAGGCCACTCGGTGCTGCAGATCATGAACAGCCTGAAGTCGGAGGGCGTGGTCAAGCTCATCATCGTCACCGACGAGCCGCAGAAGTACGACGGCGTGGCGCTGGCCGAGGGCGTGACGGTGCACCACCGCGATGAACTCGACGCGCTGCAGCGCCAGTTCCGCGAGATCAAGGGCTGCACGGTCATCATCTACGACCAGACCTGCGCCACCGAAAAACGCCGCCGCAGGAAGCGCGGCACCCTGGCCACGCCCGACAAGACCGTGGTCATCAACGACCTGGTGTGCGAGGGCTGCGGCGACTGCTCGACCAAGTCCAACTGCCTGAGCGTGGAGCCGGTGGAGACGGAGTTCGGCCGCAAGCGCCGCATCAACCAGAGCACCTGCAACAAGGACTACTCCTGCGTCAACGGTTTCTGCCCGAGCTTCGTCACGGTGGAAGGCGGCAAGCTCAAGAAGCCCAAGAAGGAGAAGAAGGGCGACCTGGCCAGCCTGCCGGCCATCCCCGACCCCGTGCTGCCCGTGGCCGAAGCGGCCTGGGGCATCGTGGTGGGCGGCGTGGGCGGTACGGGCGTGATCACCATCGGCTCGCTGCTGGGCATGGCGGCCCACCTCGATGGCAAGGGCGTCATCACGCAAGACGCTGGTGGCCTGGCCCAGAAGGGCGGCGCCACCTGGAGCCACATCCAGATCGCCAACCGGCCCGAGGCCATCTACACCACCAAGGTCGACACCGCCAAGGCGGACCTGGTGATCGGCTGCGATTCCATCGTCGCGGCGCACAAGTACACGCTGGCCGTGATGCAGCCGGGCCGCACCTTCGTGGCGCTCAACACCCACGGCACGCCCACGGCGGCCTTCGTGACCAACCCCAACTGGCAGTTCCCCGGCGCCAACTGCGACAGCGCCATTGCGGCGGCCGTTGGGGCCGGTGGCGTGGGCAGCTTCGATGCCGAGCAGGTCGCCACCCAGCTGCTGGGCGACAGCATCTACACCAACCCCTTGATGCTGGGCTATGCCTGGCAAAAGGGCCGCGTGCCGCTGACCTACGCTTCGCTGATGCGTGCCATGGAGCTCAATGGCGTGCAGGTGGACAACAACAAGGCCGCCTTCGAATGGGGCCGCCGCTGTGCCCACGACGTGAAGGCCGTGCAGTCGCTGTTCCAGGCGGCGCAGGTGATCGAGTTCGTCAAGAAGCCATCGATCACGGAAATGCTGTCCAAGCGCGTGGACTTCCTCACGGACTACCAGAACGCGGCCTACTCGGCCGAGTACACGGCCTTTGTCGAGAAGGTGCGCGCTGCCGAAGGCAAGCTGGGCACGACGACGCGCCTGTCGGAGGCTGTGGCCCGCTACCTGTTCAAGCTCATGGCCTACAAGGACGAGTACGAGGTGGCACGCCTGCACACCGACAAGGCCTTCACGGACAAGATCGCGAACATGTTCGAAGGCGACTACAAGCTGGTGCACCACCTGGCCCCGCCCATGACGGCCAAGAAGAACGAGCGCGGTGAACTGGTCAAGCAGCCCTTCGGCCCCTGGATGCGCAGCGCCTTCGGCGTGCTGGCCAAGCTCAAGGGCCTGCGTGGCACGGCCTTCGATCCCTTCGGCCGCACCGAGGAGCGCCGCATGGAGCGCGCGCTGATCGTGGAATACCGCGCCTCGATCGACGAGCTGCTGCAGGGCCTCACCGCCGACAACCTGGCGCTGGCCGTGGAGATTGCCCGCATTCCCGAAGAGATCCGCGGCTACGGCCATGTGAAGGAGCGCCACCTGGCGGCGGCCCGTCCCAAGTGGGAGGGCTTGATGGCCCAATGGCGCCAGGGCGGTGCGGTGCGGACCGAGCGCCAGGCCGCTTGAAGTCCGGCGGCCTGGCCGCACCTTGTAGGGAGAGCCCGCGCTTGCGCGGGCTTTTTTGCTACCATAAGTGTAGCAATTAATCCTTTGCAGGCTTGCCAGAGTTGGCATTCTGTGGAGGACAACAAACACCCGCTGCCACCTTGGGTCATACCCCTTGGGGGCGTGGCGGGGGCCCGCATACAATGTCCTGTTCCGCCCGGTGCGCGCGCAGGCGCTGTCTGCAGGCGGTTTTCAGTGTGTTTTGACCATCCGTTGTGGAGTTCCGTCCGTGTTTATTTCTTCTGCTTTTGCCCAGACCGCTCCCGCCGCCGCTGCGGGCGGTGGCGACATGATGTCCTCGCTCACCGGCATGCTGCCCCTGGTGCTCATGTTCGTGGTGCTGTATTTCGTCATGATCCGCCCCCAGATGAAGCGCCAGAAGGAACACCGCGCCATGATCGACGCCATCGCCAAGGGCGATGAGGTGGCCACGGCCGGCGGCATCGTGGGCAAGGTCACGCGCCTGTCCGAAGGCTTCCTGCACATCGAGATCGCCAGCGGCGTGGAAGTGCAGCTGCAGCGCAGCGCCGTGGTCCAGGTCCTGCCCAAGGGCACGGCCAAGTAAGGCCCGAGAGAGCCCCGTGTGTCCAGGGCGCCCGGTGCAAGGCCGGCGCCCTCTGAAGCTTTCCAAGAGGCAAGAGCGCGATCATGAACCGATATCCGGTGTGGAAGTACGCGATCCTGGTGATCGTGCTGCTGGTGGGGACCCTGTACACCCTGCCCAATTTCTTTGGCGAGGCCCCTGCGGTGCAGGTGTCTGCCGTCAAATCCTCCGTGAAAGTGGACACCGCTGTCCTGCAGCGGGTGGAAGAGGCGCTCAAGGCCGCCAGCATCACGCCCGTTTCCGTGAGCCTGGAGGGCAATTCGGTGCGGGCCCAGCTCGACTCGGTGGACACCCAGGGCAAGGCCAAGGACGCGATCCAGAAGGTCCTGGTTCCCAATGAGGCCGACGCCTCCTATGTGGTGGCGCTCAACATGTTCTCGCTGTCGCCCAAGTGGCTGACCTCGATCCATGCCATGCCCATGTACCTGGGCCTGGACCTGCGCGGTGGCGTGCACTTCATGCTGCAGGTGGACATGCAGGCCGCGCTGACCAAGAAGGCCGAGTCCTATGCCGGCGACCTGCGCACCCTGCTGCGCGACAAGAACATCCGCCATGGCGGCATCAGCCGCGATGGCCAGGCCGTCGAAGTGCGCCTGCGCGACGAGGCCACGCTCACGGCCGCCCGCAACCTGGTGAGCGACCAGTTCCCCGACCTGGTGGCCACCAGCGTGCCCGACGGCAGCGAGTTCAAGCTGCGCGCCACCATCAAGCCCGAGGCCACGCGCCGCGTGCAGGAGCAGGCGCTCAAGCAGAACATGGTCACGCTGCACAACCGCATCAACGAACTGGGTGTGGCCGAGCCGGTGATCCAGCAACAGGGCCTGGACCGCATCGTGGTGCAGTTGCCGGGTGTGCAGGACACGGCCAAGGCCAAGGACATCCTGGGCCGCACGGCCACGCTGGAGGTGCGCATGGTCGACGAGGGCACCGAGGCCCGCGCGGCCGAATCGGGCCGCGGCCCGGTGCCGTTCGGCTCCGAGCGCTACCCCGATCGCAGCGGCCAGTCCATCGTGGTCAAGAAGCAGGTCATCCTGACCGGCGAGAACCTGACCGACGCCCAGCCCGGCTTCGACGGCCAGACCCAGGAGCCCACCGTGAACCTCACGCTGGACGCCAAGGGATCGCGCATCTTCCGCGACGTCACGCGCGAGAACATCAACAAGCGCATGGCCATCGTGCTCTTTGAAAAGGGCAAGGGCGAGGTGGTCACGGCCCCCGTGATCCGCAGCGAAATCGGCGGCGGCCGGGTGCAGATCTCGGGCCGCATGACCACGGCCGAGGCCAACGACACGGCGCTGCTGCTGCGCGCCGGCTCGCTGGCGGCGCCCATGGAGATCATCGAGGAATACACCATCGGCCCGAGCCTGGGTGCCGACAACATCGAGCGCGGCATCCACAGCGTGGTCTGGGGCCTGGTGGCCATTGCGGCCTTCATGTGCTTCTACTACATGCTGTTCGGCGTGTTCTCCAGCGTGGCGCTGGCCGTCAACGTGCTGCTGCTGATGGCCATCCTGTCGATGCTGCAGGCCACGCTCACGCTGCCCGGCATTGCCGCCATGGCCCTGGCCATCGGCGTGGCCATCGACTCCAACGTGCTGATCAACGAACGCATCCGCGAGGAACTGCGCGCCGGCCTGTCACCGCAGGCGGCCATCCATGCGGGTTACGAGCGCGCCTGGGCGACCATCCTGGACTCCAACGTGACCACGCTGATCGCCGGCCTGGCGCTGCTCGCCTTCGGCTCCGGCCCGGTGCGCGGCTTTGCCGTGGTGCACTGCATCGGCATCCTGACCAGCATGTTCTCGGCCGTGTTCTTCTCGCGCGGCCTGGTGAACCTGTGGTACGGGCGCCAGAAGAAGCTCAAGAGCGTGTCGATCGGCCAGGTCTGGAAACCTGATGCCGACGGCACCTCGGTGGCCAAGACGAACTAAGGGGCAGTGGCCATGGAATTTTTCAGAATCAAAAAAGACATCCCCTTCATGAAGCACGCGTTGATCTTCAACGCGATTTCCTTCCTGACCTTCGCGCTGGCCGTGTTCTTCCTGCTCACGCGCGGGCTGCACCTGTCGGTGGAGTTCACGGGTGGCACGGTCATGGAAGTGGCCTATGTCCAGCCGGCCGAGCTCTCCAAGGTGCGCGAGACGGTGGCTGCACTGGGCTACCCCGACGTGCAGGTGCAGACCTTCGGTTCCGCGCGCGACGTGATGATCCGCCTGCCGGTGCAGAAGGATGTCACTTCTGCCCAACAAAGCGAGCGGGTGCTCACTGCGCTGAAGGCGGCAGACCCCGAGGTCACCTTGCGCCGCACCGAGTTCGTCGGGCCGCAGGTGGGCGAGGAGCTGGTGCACGGCGGCCTGATGGCCCTGGGCATGGTGGTGCTGGGCATCGTGATCTACCTGGCCTTCCGCTTCGAGTGGAAGTTCGGTGTGGCGGCCATCATCGCCAACCTGCACGACGTGGTGATCATCCTGGGCTTCTTCGCCTTCTTCCAGTGGGAGTTCTCGCTGTCGGTGCTGGCGGCCGTGCTGGCCGTGCTGGGCTATTCGGTCAATGAGTCGGTCGTTATCTTCGACCGGATCCGCGAGGCCTTCCGCAAGTACCGCAAGATGACGACGCACGAGGTGATCGACCACGCCATCACCAGCACCATGAGCCGGACCATCATCACCCACGCTTCCACCGAGGCCATGGTGCTGTCGATGTTCTTCTTCGGCGGCCCGAGTTTGCATTATTTTGCACTCGCGCTGACCATTGGTATCCTGTTTGGTATCTACTCGTCGGTGTTCGTGGCTGCGGCGATTGCCATGTGGCTGGGCGTCAAGCGTGAAGACCTGATCAAGACCAACACCAAAAAGGACGGCGATCCCAACGATCCCAACGCCGGGGCCACCGTCTGAACCGCTAATATTGGCGCATGCAAAACTCCCCTGCCCCCTCACCGCAGCGCCGCCTGGCACGCCTGGCGCGCCAGCGGTTCGTTGAGGGGCTCTGCGCAGGGCTGGTGGAGGTGGACAAGACCGTCGCCGACTTCCTGGGGGTGCTGATCGCACAGACCGGAACCGCGCGCGAGATGCAGTCGCGCCGCGACACCTGGATGCTCTACCAGCAGCACCATGCCAAATGGGTGTCGGCCACCAGCAACGCCTGGCAGGAGGCACTGGCGCCCCACACCAGCGCGCGTTCGGGTCTGTCTGCGGCCGGCGGCAACAACCTGTCGTTCGAGCTGCTCAGCGACGATGTGGTGGAAAACAAGATCGTCGCTTCGCGCATGGCGCTGACCATGGCCGAGCAGGCCGGCCAGCAATTCGACGCACTGCGCCAGCGCACCCAGATGCTCGAAGGGCAGGAGATCGACAGCAGCGACATCCTGCGCCCCGAAACCATCTGCCTGCTGCTGGTGCAGCAGTGGGTGGAGGCGGGCCTGCCGCGCACCGACCTGCTCACCGTCGTGGACCCCCTGCAGCGCGAACTGGCGAATGTGCTGCAAAAGCAGTACCAGGCCACCAACGCCTTCTATGTCGAGCAGGGCGTGGCCGTGTCCTCCGACCTGCGCTCGCGCGTGCGGCGCACCGGAGCGGGAGGCGGTGGCGCACCGGGCGGCGGCGACACCGGTCCGGGCGGGCTGGCATCGCAGGCCCTGGCCCAGTCGCGCGAAGCGATGGTGGCCGCTGGCCGACAGGGCGGCGCCCCCGCGGGCATGTACCCGCAGCAGATGCAACCAGGCCCCCACATGCAGGGGCAGCGCATGCCCCAGGGGCCGGGTTATCCCATGCCCCCGGGCGGCATGGGCTTTGCCACGGGCATGACGCCGCTGATCCGTGCGCGCCAGCGCGCACAGGGTGTCATGGGGCAGCTGCGGCGCCTGCTCACCCAGCCGGCGACGGGCTACGACATGATCAAGGCCCCGCCGGCTTCGGCGGCATTGGCGCATGCGCTGTCGGCCCAGCGTGTGCAGGCCGACACCTATTACAGTGGCATCGCCACGCTCCTGGAAGACTACAGTCCGGCCGCCGTGGTGCAGGTGGCGGGGGCCGTGCGCGAGCGCTCCACCGAATTCAAGAACAAGGCCTCCACCGCGGGTGAAAAAGCCATCATCGAGGTGGTGGCCCTGATGTTCCAGAGCATCCTGGCCGAAGACCGGATTCCGCCGGCCGTGCGCGTGTGGTTTGCGCGCCTGCAGGTGCCGGTGCTGCGTGTGGCGCTGGCCGAGCCCGAGTTCTTCAGCAACCTGGACCACCCCGCGCGCCAGTTGATCGACCGCATGGGCGCCTGCGTGATGGGCTTCGACTCCACCAGCATCAACGGCAGCGCGCTGGAGGCCGAGATCCGCCGCGTGGTGCAGGTGATCGAGCAGTACCCGGAGACCGGCCGCCGCGTGTTCCAGCTGGTCTACGACGAGTTCGAGAAGTTTTTGTCCAAGTTCCTCACCGAGAAGCAGGCCACTTCGCGCCTGGTCAGCGTGGCGCAGCAGGTCGAGCAGAAGGAAACCCTGGCCATCCAGTACACCATCGAGCTGCGCACCATGCTCAAGGACATGCCGGTGCGCGACGAGATCCGCGAGTTCCTGTTCAAGACCTGGGCCGAGGTGCTGGCCCTGTCGGCCGTGCGCGATGGCGCCCAGCATGCCGACACCATCACCTTGAAGCGCACGGCGGCCGACCTGGTCTGGGCCGCCAGTGCCAAGCCCAACCGCAGTGACCGCGCGCAGGTCATCCAGAACCTGCCGGGCCTGCTGCAGCGCCTGCGCCAGGGCTTGGCACTGATGGGCATCCATGATGCCCCGCAGGACGCCCTGATCAAGACGCTCACCGACACGCTGGCCGATGCCTTCCTGTCCAAGACGGCGTCGATTCCGCAGGCCCACATCGAGGCCATGGCCAAGCGCCTGGCCAACCTCGAGGACTTCATCAACGATGCGACCCTGGGTGACATGCCGCTCAATGCCGACAACATCGAGATGATGCTGGGCATCGACGCCTCGTCGATCCACGTGGTGGCCGACAACGGCGCACCGGTGGACGAAGGCATGGTCGTCTGGGCCCAGGAGCTCAAGCCCGGTACCTGGTACACGCTGGACCACAATGGCGCATCGGCGCAGGTGCAGTACGCCTGGCAGAGCCAGCGCAAGCAGCTGCACCTGTTCGCCGCGGTGGACGGCAGCAGCTACCTGATCCAGCTGCGGCGCCTGGCGGCCTACCTGCAGGCGGGCCTGTTGGTGGCCCAGGACGAGGAAGGCATCACCACGCGCGCCACGCGCGATGCGCTGGCCAAGCTGGATGCCAATCCGGAGCGCTTGCTGGGCTGATGGGCTGGCGGCCTTCGCAAGGCTGCCTTGGCGCGCCGGTGGCTAAGCTGCACCCATGCGCTGGAACAGCCCGCCGGGCAGGCGGGCCACATTCCCTGAGAGTTCGAGTTCCAGCAGCTGGACCTGCAGGCTGGCTGCATCCATGCCGGTTCGGGCCAGCAGCGCATCCAGGCCCATGGGGTCGAACCCCAGGGCCTGCAGCAAGGGGCTGTCCTGCCGCGCATGTCCGCGGCCCAGGCCTTGCGCGCCACCTGTTGCGCCCGCTGCCTGGGCGGTGGTTGTGGTCCCGGGCAAGCGCAACTCCTCCAGCACGTCCTGGGCAGACTCCACGAGCTTGGCACCCTGGCGGATCAGGGCATGGCACCCCCGGGACTGGGGCGAGTGGATGGAACCCGGGATGGCGAACACCTCGCGGCCCTGCTCGGCCGCCAGCCGCGCGGTGATCAGCGAGCCCGAGGCCAGGGCGGCCTCGACCACCAGCGTGCCCTGCGAAAGCCCCGAGATGATGCGGTTGCGTTTGGGAAAGTTGGGGGCCAGCGGTGGCGTGCCCAGCGGGTACTCGCTCACCAGCAGCCCCTGCCGGGCAATGCGGTGGGCCAGCGCTCGGTTGGCGGCCGGGTAGACCCGGTCCAGGCCGGTGCCCACCACCGCAATCGTCGCCGGGTGGTCTTCGTCCAGGCCGGCGCTTTCCAAGGCGCCCTCGTGGGCCGCGGCGTCCACGCCCAGCGCCAGGCCCGAGACGATGGTGAGACCGGCCGCGTGCAGGGACTTGGCGAACTGCAGGGCGTGTTCCGCGCCCTGGGCCGTCGGGTTGCGGCTGCCCACCACGGCCAGGCAAGGCCGCTCGCCCAAGGGGAGCTCGGACGCCAGGCGGGCTGCAGGGCCCATCAGGTACAGCAGCAGCGGCGGATCATCGGTGTTCAGCAGGGTGCGCGGATAGCCGGCATCGCCCAGGGTGAGCAGCGTCCGGGCTGCGGCCCCGGGCTCGGGCGCATCCTGCAGCCATTCCCAGGTGGTTTCCACCAGGTCCGCCAGGGTGGGGGGGAGTGTGCGCAAGGCCTTGGCCTGGGCCGGGGTCACGCACTCCAGCAGGGCTGCTTCCGATTGCTCGAAGATGGCTTGCGGCAGGCCGAACCGGGCCAGCAGCAGGCGCGCAGCAGCATTGCCCACGCCGCGCGACAGCGTCAGCCTGAGCCAGGCCTGCAACTCGTCGTGTTCCATGGGCATGGCGTCGTGGCCCGGTGGCTTCACAAGCCAGGCGCATTTCCCTGCAGGCGGAGCTCGATGCCTGCTGCAGGGCGGCTGCGCCGGCGATTTACTCTTGCGGGCTGACCAGCCGGTCGCCCACGCGCACGCCGGTGCGGATCTCCAGGATCAGCGCGTAGGAAACGCGGTCGAAGGTGCGGAACACCATGGCCAGGCCGTTGCTCTCGCTGGGCAGCTTGATCATGGGGAGCTTGGGATCGGTCTTGTCCTTGATCACGTCGCCCTTGGTCATCAGGCGCATCACGTGGCCGGCCTCGATGCCATTGCGGGTGCCCAGGTTGATGGCGACCACCTGGTTCTGGCCGGCCGAACCGGCCGAAGCGCCGGCAGCCGAGCTGCCATAGATGGAAACCACGCGGGCCTCGGTGCCCTCACGGGGCGCGCGGGGCACGTAGCTGATGAACTCGCGTGCGGGCGCGGGCAGCAGCCGGTCGCCGGCCCGGATTTCTTCCTTGCTGCCGCTCAGGTCCACAGTGGCGGGCACGTAGTCGGTGCGGATGCCGCCCTTGCCGTCGGAGGACTTCTCGAAGCTTTCGCCGCGCACCAGCTCGGCCTTGCCCAGGTACTGGGCCTCGTAGCCCAGGATCTCGCCCGTCTGCGGATCCTTGAGGGCCACGGCGTCGCGGAACACGCGGAACTGGCGCGGCTCGCCCGGATCCATTGTGAGAGGGGTGGCTGCGTCACCGCGCACATAGGCGCGGTCGCCGCTGGCCATGAGCACACGCTCCTCCTGGGTGGCGATCACGCGCGGTGCGCGCTGGAGCACGCTGGCATCCACCACCACAGGCTCCACGAGGAAGGGCTCGATCAGATGCGGCTTGAGCGTCGGCAGGGCCGTGCTGGACAGACTGTCGCTGCGCGTGCTGGGCGAGACGCGGACTGTGCCGGACGAGGCGGACGTGCCTGGAGCCGTGGTGCGCAGGCGCGCATAGCCGCCGTCTTTGTCCAGGTACAGCGTCTGGCCGGGGTAGATCAGGTGCGGGTTGGGCAGGGCCTGCATGTTCATGCCCCACAGTTCGGGCCAGCGCCAGGCGCTCTTGAGGTACAGGCCGGAGATGCCCCACAGCGTGTCGCCGCGCTTGACCACGTAGACATCGGGAGCGTTGGGTGCCAGGTCGGCCACGGGAATGCCGCGTTGCGACACTTCCTGCGCCGTGGCGCGTTGCTGGCCGGAAATGGGGTGATTTTGCGCCTGGGCCGGTGCGACGAGCAAAGCGCCTGCGGCCACGGTCAGGGCGCCCAGGGCGGTTCGCCGCGCGCTGGTGAATGCCGTCATGTGGTTCCTTTTCTGATGCATTGTGAAACGCCCCCTCACTGTCGTCCGAACTGTGTTGCACATGCAAGCAGCCGGACGAATACGTTACAAACCTTCTTAGATTCTCTGCTCAAGCCCTTGATTCGGCAACGATTATTGAGTTGAGTATCTGCAGCTTGGGGCAAAAGTGGCGAAAATAGCGACATCTATTACCCGATTCCATGGCAATTCTCCCCATTCTCTGTTACCCGGACCCCCGGCTCCACAAGATCGCCCGGCCGGTCGAGGCCGTGGATGCGCGCCTGAAGACCCTGGTCTCCGACATGCTGGCCACCATGTACGACGCCAACGGCATCGGCCTGGCAGCCACCCAGGTGGACGTGCATGAGCGCCTGATCGTGATCGACGTCTCCGAGGGGCGCAACGAACCCATGGTGCTGATCAACCCCGAAATCGTCTGGGCCAGCGCCGAAAAGCACGTCAACGACGAGGGCTGCCTGTCGGTGCCCGGCATCTACGACGGGGTCGAGCGCCACGACGCCGTGCATGTGAAGGCGCTCGATGGCGAGGGCCAGTCGCGCACCATCGAGGCCGAAGGCCTGCTGGCCGTCTGCATCCAGCACGAGATGGACCACCTGATGGGCAAGGTCTTTGTCGAATACCTGTCCCCCCTGAAGCGCAACCGCATCAAGACCAAGATGGTCAAGCAGCAGCGGGAGAACCGCTGATGGCCGTGGTGGCGCCCCGCGTGTTGCGTGGTGCCGCTGTGCTGGCCCTGCTGGCAGCGTTGTCGGCCTGTGCCGTGCCTTCGCGTGAGCCGCTGGGTACACCGCGCGCCCAGGTGCTGGCGCGGCTAGGCCAGCCCACCTCCGTTCACCCCCTGCCCCAGGGTGAGCGGCTGCTGTACTCCCAGTTGCCCGCCGGCACCGAGGTCTACAACCTCGATTTCGATGCGGCCGGCCGCCTGGAGCGCTCCGAGCAAGTCCTGACGCAGACCCGGCTGGAGAGCATTCCGCCAGAGCGGTGGGCCGTGGCCGACCTGCTGCGCACCTTCGGTCCGCCGCTGCGCGTGGAGCGGGTGGCCCGCTGGGACGGTGACATCTGGACCTACCGCTTCAAGCAGGGCTCCGACCCGCGTTTTGCCCACGTGCACCTGGATTCTGCCGGCGTGGTCCGCCGCATCGGCTTCACCGACGACATCCCCAACACCGACAAAGGACGCGACTGATCGTCCCTGTTGCAGAAAATCCCATGAACGTCATCTTTGCCGGCACGCCCGAGTTCGCCCGCGTGGCCCTCGCGCGCTTGTTGAAGGCCGGCTTCACCGTCCCCCTGGTCCTGACCCAGCCCGACCGCCCTGCCGGCCGCGGCATGAAACTGCAGGCTTCGCCTGTCAAGCAGTGCGCCCTGGACCATGGCATTGCTGTGGCCCAGCCGCGCAGCCTGCGCCTGGATGGCAAGTACCCCGAGGATGCCGCCGCCGCCCGTGAGGCCCTGCTGGCGGCCCGGGCCGATGCCATGGTGGTGGCTGCCTATGGCCTCATCCTGCCCCAGTGGGTGCTGGATCTGCCGCGCCTGGGTTGCCTGAACATCCATGCCAGCCTGCTGCCGCGCTGGCGCGGTGCGGCCCCCATCCACCGCGCCATCGAGGCCGGTGATGCCGAGACCGGCGTCACCATCATGCAGATGGATGCCGGCCTGGACACGGGCGACATGCTGCTCACCGAGCGCACGGCCATCACGGCCGCCGACACCACCGCCAGCCTGCACGACCGGCTGGCCGACCTGGGCGGCCGCATGGTCGTGGAGGCCCTGGAGATGGCGGCCTGTGGCGGCCTGTCTCCCGTGGTGCAGCCCGCCGAGGGCGTGACCTATGCGCACAAGATCGAGAAGGCCGAGAGCGCCGTCGACTGGTCGCTGCCGGCACAGGCCATCGCCCAGCGCATCCGGGCCTTCGATCCCTTCCCCGGCGCGAGCACGCGCCTGGGCGAGGAAACCATCAAGCTGTGGGCTGGCGTGCCCGAGGCCGGGGATGCCCCGGCCGGGACCCGGCCCGGGCAGGTCCTCGCTGCCGACGGTTCGGGTGTCACCGTGGCCTGCGGCACGGGGCGGCTGCGCCTGACCGCCTTGCAGCGTGCCGGGGGCAAGCGCCTGGCGGCCGCCGACTTCCTGCGCGGTTTCGACGACCTGGGCGCCGGAGCCGTGCTGGGCGGCGGTGCGCCATGAGCGCACTGGCCGCGCGCATCTCCCGCACCGTCCGCGACCCGCATTTCCGGCTGGCCGCCAAGGACATGGCCGGTACCTCCCTGGGCATTGGTGCCTGGGGCCTGGTGACCGGCGTGGCCATGGTCAAGAGCGGCATGTCCGTGCCCCTGGCCCTGCTGATGTCGCTGGTGGTCTATGCCGGCAGTGCACAGCTGGCGGTGATCCCGCTGCTCACCGTGGGCGCCCCGCTGTGGGTGATCTGGCTCACGGCCGCCTGCGTGAACCTGCGCTTCGTGATCTTCAGCAGCATGTGGCGCAGCTATTTTGCGCACCGGCCGCTGCGCGAGCGCCTGGCCATCGGCTATTTCAGCGGTGATGTGATCTATGTCTCGTTCATGAACCGCTTCCCCGACCCCAAGCCCCGGCCCGAACAGGTGCCCTATTTCTGGGGGGCGGCCACCACCAACTGGATTGCCTGGCAGGTGCCCTCCATCGCCGGCATCCTGCTGGCCAATGCCGTGCCCCTGTCCTGGGGCCTCGGTTTCGCGGGCGTGCTGGCCCTGCTCGGCGTGCTGCTGTCGCTGCTGTTCGACCGTGCCACCTGGCTGGCCACGGGCGTGGCGGCCACGGCGGCCGTGGCCGCCTTCGCGCTGCCGCTCAAGCTCAACATCCTGGTGGCCATCGCGGCGGCGGTGGCCGCCGGCCTGCTGATGGAGGCCATGGACCGCCGGCGCAAGGGCCGCCACCCAGAAATGCTGCTGGTGCCGGCCGACAGCGTGATGCCCCCCGAGGAGCGCCAGCACATGAAGGACGGCGACGTGGTTCCCCTGCGCGAGGAGCGCCACCCATGAGCGGCCACTGGATATTTACCGCCATCGCCATCCTGGGGCTGGCCGTGATCACCGTGGTGTCGCGCTCCTTCTTCATGATCCCCGAGCGCGAGCTGCCCCTGCCCGACTGGCTCAAGCGCGGCCTCAAGTACGCGCCGCTGGCCGCGCTCACCGCCGTGATCGCGCCCGAGATCCTCATGACCCAGGGGGAGTTGCTCGACACCTTCAAGGATGCGCGCCTGCCTGCTGCGATCCTGGCCAGCAGCTACTACTTCTGGAAGCGTGGCATCCTGGGCACCATCGTGGTGGGCATGGCCGTGTACCTGCCGTTGCACATCGGCTGGGGCTGGTAGGCATCCAGAGGGGGCGGCGGCAGCCCCCTTTAAAATGGCGGGCTTCAGTGCCCATCCAGGAACCCTGCCCCCATGAACATCCTCCGCTTTTCCGATCTGTGTGCCCAGGGCAAGGCCCAAGGCCAGCGCGTCTTCATCCGTGCCGACCTGAACGTGCCACAGGATGACAGTGGCGCCATCACCGAAGACACGCGCATCCGTGCCTCCATCCCCTGCATCCAGATGGCCCTGGATGCCGGCGCCGCCGTGATGGTCACCAGCCACCTGGGCCGCCCCACCGAGGGTGAGTTCAAGCCCGAGGACACCCTGGCCCCCGTGGCTGCGCGCCTGGGCGAGCTGCTGGGCCGCGAAGTGCCCCTGGTCTCCAACTGGGTTGATGGCGTGAGCGTGGCGCCGGGCCAGATCGTGCTGCTGGAGAACTGCCGCCTCAACGTGGGCGAGAAGAAGAACAAGGAAGAGCTGGCGCGCAAGATGGCCGCGCTGTGCGACATCTTCGTGAACGATGCCTTCGGCACCGCCCACCGCGCCGAGGGCACAACCTACGGCATCGCCCAGTTCGCGCCCGTCGCCTGCGCCGGTCCGCTGCTCTCGGCCGAGATCGACGCGCTGACCAAGGCCCTGGCCCAGCCCCAGCGGCCGCTGGTGGCCATCGTTGCCGGCTCCAAGGTGTCGAGCAAGCTCACCATCTTGAAGAGCCTGGCCGACAAGGTCGACCAGCTCATCGTGGGCGGCGGCATTGCCAATACCTTCATGCTCGCCGCCGGCCTGCCCATCGGCAAGAGCCTGGCCGAGCCCGACCTGGTGGGCGAGGCACGCGCCGTGATGGACGCCATGAAGGCCCGTGGTGCCGAGGTGCCGATCCCCTCCGACGTGGTGACGGCCACGGCCTTCGCCGCCGATGCCCCCGCTACCACCAAGGCCGCAGCCGACGTGGGCGCCGACGACATGATCCTGGACATTGGCCCCAAGACGGCTGCGCAGCTGGCGGCCAAGCTCAAATCGGCTGGCTCCATCGTCTGGAACGGACCGGTCGGCGTGTTCGAGTTCGCCGCGTTTGAAAATGGCACGCGCGAGATTGCCGCGGCCATCGCCGAATCGCCGGCATTCAGCATCGCTGGGGGCGGAGATACTCTGGCGGCCATCGCCAAATACGGCATCGAAAAACAGGTGGGCTATATCTCCACGGGCGGCGGCGCGTTTCTGGAAGTGCTGGAAGGCAAAACCCTGCCGGCCTTCGAGATATTGGAAAAACGCGCAGTTGCAAATTAACCATTTTGGTTACATTCCCACCCCCTGAATCAAGGCCGTTGCGACGGCCTTTTTTTGTGCCTGCAGTGGTCTTCGTGGCGGGCCGCTGCGACCCGCGCAGGGCTTTCCCGCCGCGGGCCGCCTAAAATCGGGTCCCATGACTTTTCTCGACATGCTGCGCGACGCGTCCGCACAGAACAACTCCATGCTGTGCGTGGGCCTGGACCCCGAGCCCACCCGTTTTCCTGCAGCGCTCAAGGGCGATGCGCGCAAGATCTACGATTTCTGTGCCGCCATCGTCGATGCCACGGCCGACCTGGCCTGCTCTTTCAAGCCGCAGATCGCCTACTTTGCCGCCCATGGCGCCGAAGACCAGCTGGAGCGGCTGATGCAGCACATGCGGGCCAATGCGCCGCATGTGCCCGTGATCCTGGACGCCAAGCGCGGCGACATCGGCTCCACGGCCGAGCAGTACGCCAAGGAAGCCTTCGAGCGCTATGGCGCCGATGCCGTCACGCTCTCGCCCTTCATGGGCTTCGACTCCATCGCGCCCTACCTGGCCTACCACGGCAAGGGCGCTTTTCTGCTGTGCCGCACCTCCAACCCGGGCGGGGACGACCTGCAGATCCAGCGCCTGTCCAGCGTCGAAGGCGAGCCCCTGCTGTACGAGCATGTGGCACGCCTGGCCCAGGGCCCCTGGAACCGCAACGGCCAGCTCGGCCTGGTGGTGGGCGCCACCTACCCGCAGGAGATCGAGCGCGTGCGCGGCATCGCTCCCACCTTGCCGCTGCTGATCCCCGGCGTGGGTGCCCAGGGCGGCGACGCCGTGGCCACCGTGCGTGCCGGCCTGCGCGAAGGCGGCCCCATCATCGTGAACTCCTCGCGCTCCATCCTCTATGCCTCGGGTGGCGAGGACTTCGCCAGCGCTGCGCGCACCGAAGCCGAGCGCACCCGGGCCGTGCTGGAAGCCGCAAAGGCCTGACCGCCCGGCGCGTTCTGGCGCGCACGCCCACCGCTGCGAGGACCCTTCGATGCAACTGAAGTGGCTGGAGGACTTCATCGTGCTCGCGCAGGAGCGCAGCTTTACGCGCGCGGCCGAGCTGCGGCATGTCACCCACCCGGCCTTCGGGCGGCGCATCCGGGCGCTGGAGGAATGGGCCGGCACCCCGCTGGTGGAAAAGGGCGGTGGCCCAGTGACGCTCACGCCGGCCGGCAAGCGTTTTCTGGAGACAGCCGGCCAGATGGCGCACAGCCTGGCCCAGTCGCACGAGGAGCTGCAAAGCATGGCCGGGCGCACCGCGCGCACTGTGACCATCGTCACGGGCCGCACGCTGGCACGCACCCTGCTGGCCGACTGGCTGGTGCGGCTGCCGCGCGCGCTGCATGCCAGCGAGCTGTGCATCCGCACCGGCTCCCTGGCCGAGACCGTGGCCCAGCTCGAACGCGGCGAGGCCGATTTCTCGCTGGTCTACCACCATACTGCGCTGGCCGTGCGGCTCGATGCCCGGCAGTTCAGCCATGTGACCGTGGCCAGCGACCGCCTGGTGCCCGTATCGCGCGCTGCCACCCAAGGCCAGCCCCAGCACCGCCTCGGCTCCGAAGGTCCGGCGACGACGGCCTACCTGGCCTATGCGCCCCAGCTCGCGCTGGGCCGGCTGGTCGAAGACCACCTGGCCAACCACCCCCATGCGCCGCGGCTGCAGCGCGTGGTCGAGTGCGATTCGCCCGATGCCCTGTACGAATACGCCTTGCGCGGCGTGGGCGCTGCCTGGCTGCCCTGGTCGCTGGTGCATGCCGACTGCAAGGCGCAGCGCCTGGCGCCCGCGGGCGATGCGCGCATGGAGGTGCGCTTCGATGTGCGCCTGTACCGCCCCAAGCGCCGGCTGATGCCTCTGGCCGAGGCCTTTTGGCAGGCGTTCGCGCAGCGCTGAGGCACCCGCGAGGGCAACCAAAACAGCACGTTCTGGTGCCATTTCAGCACCGCCAGGGCCGGCCTGCTTTCTCACAATGGCTTACATACCAAGCCCAGTCCCCACCCGATGAGGAGTTCCATTGTGAAAACCCCCGCCCGTTTCGCGCGCCGCGCCGCCCTGCTGAGCGCCCTCGCCGCCTGCTTTGCCAGCACCCCCGCCCTGGCCCAGGATGCCTACCCCTCCAAGCCCATCACCATCGTCGTGGGCTACCCACCGGGCGGCAGTACCGACCTCACGGGCCGTGCCGTGGCGCAGGAGCTGGGCAACAAGCTGGGCGTGCCCGTCGTGATCGAGAACATCGGAGGGGCCGGTGGCGCCATCGGCGCCCAGAAGGTGGCCAGTGCCGCACCCGACGGCTACACCCTGCTCGTGGGCGCCAGCAACGAGATCGCGATCAACAAGCTCGTGACCAAGAAGGTCAAGTACGACGTCAAGGATTTCACGGCCATCGGCCTCGTCGCCTCGCAGCCCCTGGTGCTGGTGGCATCGCCCGGCGCGGGCGTGAAGAACCTGGCCGAGTTCACGCAGAAGGTCGCCAAGAACCCTGGCAAGTACAGCTACGGCAGCTCGGGCGTGGGCACCTCGCTGCACCTGGCCGGTGAAATGGTCAAGGAGCAGGGCAAGCTGTTCATGACCCACATCCCCTACCGCGGCGTGGCACCGCTGACCAACGACCTCTTGGGCAACAACCTCGAATTCGGCGTGTTCGTACTCTCCAGCGGCCTGCCCCACATCAAGAGCGGCAAGGTCGTCGCGCTGGGCACCACCGAGGCCAAGCGCTCGTTCACCACGCCCGACATCCCCGCACTGGCCGAATCGCCCCAGTTCAAGAACGTGGACATCGGTGTGTGGTTTGCGCTGCTGGGCCCGGCCAACCTGCCCAAGCCGGTGTTCGACAAGATCAAGAAGGCGCTCAACGACACGCTGCAATCGCCCGACTTCCGCAAGAAGATGGAGGCCAGCGGCTCCACCGTGGCGGCGACCACGGTGAACATGGACCAGTACCTGGCGGCCGAAGTGGCCAAGTACAAGAAGATCGTCGAGTTCGCCAAGATCGAGGAATGAGCGGCATGACTGCAGAGATCACCTCCCAGCCCCTGGTCTTCGAACTGCCCGCGCCCGACATCAGCGCCTGGCGCGACGGCAACACCGGTACCGAAGGCGTCTGGCACTTCGATTCGGGCGTGCCCGGCCGCCACGTGATGCTCAGTGCCCTGGTGCATGGCAACGAGCTGTGTGGCGCCTGGGCGCTCAAGGGCTTGTTGGAGGCCGGGCTGCGCCCCGTGCGCGGCAAGCTCACATTGGCTTTTTGCAACCTCACGGCCTTCGACCGCTTCGACCCGCAAAGCCACGATGCCTCGCGCTTCACCGACGAGGACCTGAACCGCCAGTGGCTCGACGAGCGCATGGACGCGGGCGACACCAATGAGCGTCGGCGCGCTGCTGCATTGCGCCCCTTCGTGGCCCAGGCCGACTGGTTGCTCGACATCCACTCCATGCACGAGCCCTCGGCCCCGCTGCTGCTCACCGGTGTGCAGCCGCGCAATCTGCAGCTCGCGCGCGCCATGCGCTCGCCCGAGCACATCGTGGTCGATGCGGGCCACAAGGACGGCGTGCGCATGCGCGACTACGGGCGCTTCGGCCTGGGCGATGCAGAAGGGGGAGACACCCGCTCCCTGCTCATCGAGTGCGGTTTCCATGGCGACCCGGCCAGCCGTGCCGTGGCGCAGGACCAGTGCGTGCGCTTCCTCGAACAGTCGGGCGTGCTCGGTGCCGATGCGCTGGCGCAGCAGTTGCCCGGCTGGCGTCTGCCCGATGCACCGCGCCAGTGGGCGCTGGAAGTCACCGGGCCGGTGGTGGCTACCAGCAGCGCCTTCCGCTTCGTGGCGCCGTACACGGGCCTGGAGGTGATCGAGAAGGCCGGTACGGTGATTGGTGACAACGATGGCGTGCCCGTCACTACGCCCTACGATGACTGCGTGCTCGTGATGCCCTCGGTGCGCCAGGCGCGTGCTGGCGTCACCGTGGTGCGCTACGCCACGCGCCGGCCGCTTTGAGCCGACTTTGGCTATTCCCGGCGCTAGGCTACATCACCCGTGGCGCGTGAAACCGGCGCGGCCAAAGCCAGTGCCCCCGTGCAAGGGCCGCCAAGCCGCGTAGGCGGCGCTTCGCTTGCGTGCACCGGGGGCGTCCCCCTCCCGACTCGCGCAGCGAGTCGGGAGAGGGGTGAAGGCGCGAAGCGCCTCAGGGGGTGTTACTTCGATGGGCGTCGGCGCTTCCACCAGAGCCAGACGCCCGTGATGCCCATGGCCGCCAGGACCAGCCCGCCGAAGGCGACGGCTGCCTCCAGCGCCACGCCACCGAGCACGCCCGTGTGCAGCGGGTAGATGACCGCCGTGGCGCGGGCCCCAGGGTCCAGTTCGTTCCAGCGGTGCGCGGCCAGCACCTCGCCCGTGCCGGGGTGCAGCCACACCGAGGTCAGCCCATTCGGGTGTGGATCGTCCGCGAGCCGCATGCGCACGCGCAGCGGCCGGTCGGCCTGTGCAGGCACCTGCACATAGCCGATGGGCGCCTGAGGAAACTGCGCCTGTGCCTGCGCCACCAGGGTGTCGAGCGGCAATGCGGGGGCCGACGCGGAGCCCTTGGGCAGCGTGGGGGCCTTGGTGGGCGCGGCCCCGCTGAGCGTGGTGACAAAGCCGCCCAGCGGCCGCCAGGCCATCCAGGCCCCGCTGGCCACCGACACCGCGATCAGCAGCCCCAGGGCCGCCCCGCCCACCCGGTGCAGGTCGAAGAAGGCGCGCAGCAGGCCCTTGTCCAGCACGATGCGCCAGGACGGCGGCCAGCGCCGCGGCCACCAGAGGATGAGCCCGGTGACGAGCAAAAAGAGGTAGCCCAGCGCCACCCAGGCCAGGATGGCCTTGCCCGTGTCCTGCCACCACAGCGAGCTGTGCAGCTTGAACAGGGCGTTGACGAAGCCCTCGGTCTCGCCACGGCGGCCTTGCTCCAGGCCGGTGGCAGGATCGAAGTAGACGGTGCCGCGCCAGGGGCCGTTGACCAGCACCCACAGGCTTTCACCGGGTTCGCGGGCTGGCCGCATCGTGAAGCTGCCCTTGGGCCACTCGGTCTTCAGCGTCTGCAGCACCCCTTGCAGGCCTGCATCGGATGCACCCGCGCTGGCCTGCGTCCGGGCATGGAACAGCTCCGGGTGCAGCCAGCGGTCCAGCGGCTGGGCCACCACCAGCACGGCCCCGGTCAGGCCCGACAGGATCAGCACCCAGCCCAGGCTGAGCGCGGTCCAGCGGTGTATGCGCAGCCAGAGGTGGCGCAGCCGCTGCATGTCAGCGAGCGCTCTGGGTCGACCGCATCAGAACGCGAAACGCCCTTGCACGTACAGCATGCGCGGCGTACCCACCATGCGGCCGGGGTTGCCGTCCACATTGCGCGTGTAGTAGCGCTTGTCGGCCAGATTGTTCACGCCCACGGCGATGCTGCTGCCCTTGTAGCCGGGCAGCTTCCAGTCGGCCTGGATGTTCCACAGGCGGAACCCGGGGATGCGTCCCAGGCGTGCGTCGGCCGTTTCGGCAAAGGTGTTGGCCGTGTCGGCGTACTGCGCGCTCTGGTGCGTGCTGGCCAGGTTGAAGGCCCAGTCGCCCAGTTGGTAGCGTGCGCCCAGGGTGTCGGTGTTGCGCGAGTAGAAGGGCACGTCCAGCCCGGCCGTGGTGCCCGACTTCTGGATCGCCTTGGTGTAGCTGTAGTTGGCATACACGTTCAGGCCGGCGAGTGCGCTGGCCTTGTCGAACGTGTAGTCGATGGCCGCCTCGATGCCTTCATGGCTGGTGGCCCCGATGTTCTGGAAGGTGGCCGGCGTGATGCCCGGCACCTGCAGGATCTGGTTGTCGAAGCGGATCTTGAAGGCCGTGAGTTCGGCGCGGATCTGCGGGGTCTGCCAGCGCGCCCCCACTTCGGCGGTCTTGGCCAGCTCGGGCTTGAGCGGGTTGGTGGCCGTCTGCGAGTTCAGCTGGATGTTCTGCACCGGGCCGAACGAGGTGCCGTAGTTGGCGAACAGCGTGAGCGCCGGGTTCACCAGGTAGGCCACGTTGAGCGAAGACAGCGCCTTGTTGTTGGTGGTGTCGAAGCGCTGCGTGGTGGCGCGGTCCTCGCGGTTCGTCTCGATGTGCTCGAAGCGCACGCCCGGCGTCACGCGCCAGGCGCCGAAGGCGATGCGGTCGTCGATGTAGACCGCGTGCGCATCGGTCGCGTTGTCAAAGCGTGTGGTGGCGCTGTTCACGCCGGTGGCGATGGTCTGGTTGTAGGCCCGGTCGTTGCCGCGCTCGCGCAGGAAGCGGTAGCCTGCCGTCACATCGTGCGTGGTGGCGCCCAGCTGCACGCGTTGGGTGTAGCGCGGCTCGATGCCCAGCACCTCGTAGTCGCGCGGCTGGTGCGCCAGCTGCGTGCCGGTGGCGTTGATCAGCGTGCTCTTGCGCGTGCTGTCGTTGTAGTAGGCGCGCACCTCGAACTCCTGGTTGTCCGAGATCGTGTTGATGTAGCCCAGGTCCAGCCCCTTGCGCTCACCGTTCCAGTAGTCGGTGGGGCGGGTGTTCTGGAAGGGGTTGGCATTGAACTGCGCCACCGTGAGACCGCCCGGCGTGCGCGAGTTCACGTCGTAGTAGGAGACCTTGCCGTAGACCTCGGAGCTGCCCGTGAGTTCGTAGCGGAACTTGAAGGCCAGGTCGTTGACCTTCTCGTCACTGCCCTGGCGCCAGCTGCTGCCGGTCATGCCCGAATACAGCAGCGCCAGGCCCAGGCCGTTGTCCAGCTGCGAGCCCAGGAAGGTGCTGTACTGCGTGTTGTCCTGGCCGCCTTCGCTGTAGTGGTTGTGGCGCACGGTCACGTCGCCCGTGAGGCCGGGCTTGGAAGGTATGGCACGGCTGGTGAAGTTGATGATGCCGCCCACGTTCTGCGGGCCGTAGCGCACCGCGCCGCCGCCGCGCACCACGTCGATGGCTTCGATGTTGTTCAGGCTCACCGGTGCAAACGAGAGCTGGGGCTGGCCGTAGGGCGCCACCGCCAGCGGCACGCCGTCGAGCAGGATGGTGGAGCGCGGGCTGTAGCGCCCCGTGAGTCCGCGCACACCGATGTTCAGCGAGATCGCGCTGCCCGCGGTGCCCGAGTTCTCGGATGCCTGCACTCCGGGGATGCGGCGCATCACCTCGCCGATGCTGGCGGCGCCCGTGGCCTCGATTTTTTCCTTGTCCACCTGCGTGCGTGCGCCGGCAAAGTTCTTCACGCTGTTCTGCAGGCCCGTGCCCAGCCAGCTGCCCGTGATCTGGATGGTCTCCAGCGCGGGCGAGGCCTGGTTGGTGTCCTGTGCATGCAGCGCCAGCGGCATGGCCAGGCAGGCCAGCGCGACAGCGGCTGCGCAGCGGTTGGGTGCAAGGCCGGCGGGCGCCAGGCTGTGTGGTGTCGTCGTCATGTCGTATTTCCCCGGTGCGTATGGGTTCGTCGCCAGGACCGCCGGCGAGAAACCTGTTCTTACAAATGCAATGATAGTAATTATCATTCATATGGTGAAAAGATGCCTTGGCCCGCACTCCGGGCAGGAGAGCCCCCGCGTTGGCCCCGGGCCGGGCGGGGCCAACGCGGGGGCGACAGCAGGGGTCACCGTGCTGGGCTAAGCTCGTCGTCCTCGCATTGCTCCCTGTTATCCGCCAGCTGCCATGTCCCAAGATCCCACCCGTTCCCTGCCCATGGCCGGTGCCACCAACTTCCGCGACCTGGGGGGCTATGTCGGCCAGCATGGGCGGGCCGTGAAATGGCGGCGCATCTTCCGCTCGGACCACCTGGCCGGGCTGACCGCGACCGACCAGGCGCTGCTGGCCGAGCTGGGGGTCACCCGTGCCATCGACTTTCGCGGCAAGGCCGAGGGCGCGGCCCATGCCTATGCCATCCCCGGCGTGGCCTACCACCCGCTGGTCATCGAGCCCACCGTGGTGCAGCGCGCGCTGGAGCTGCAGGCCACGGGGCGTGCGCTCACCGCGCAGGACGCCGTGGGCCTGATGCAGCAGACCTACCGCGGCTTCGTGCACGAGAACGCGCCGCGGTTTGCCGAGCTGTTTCGACTGCTGCTGGCCAGCGATGCCCCCACGGTGTTCCACTGCACGGCCGGCAAGGACCGCACCGGCTTTGCCGCGGCGCTCATCCTGCTCGCGCTGGGTGTGCCGCGCGACACCGTGATGCAGGACTACCTGCTCACCAACAACCTCTACCGCCGCCCCGCCGGCATGGGCAGCCATGCGCCCGAGGAAGTGCTGGCCGTGCTCTGGCGCGTGCAGGAGGAGTTCCTGGACGCCGCATTGCACATGGTGGACCAGGACTACGGCGGCGTGCAGACCTACCTGGTGGAGGTGCTGGGGGTGGATGCGGCCGCGCAGCGGCAGTTGGCGGGGCTGTACCTGCAAGCTGCGGCCTGAGCGTGGCGTGGTGCGCTCGGTAGCGGGTACCTGCTTACACGTGGATACTTGGCTGCCCTGCTGCGGCATGCGGGTGGTGGCATAGTCCACGCCTTTCTCCTGCCGACTGTTTTTGAGTGAGTTTTGAATGAACCTTCGCAAGCAATGCCTGCGTGCCGGCCTGGTGCTGGCACTGTCGCTGGGCGCCTTGTCCCCCCTGGCCATGGCGGCCCAGACCGATGCGGAGCGCCAGGCCGTGATCCTGTCCATGTTCAAGGACGGTGCCACCCTGACGGAAGACGTGCACCGTGAGTTCTGGTCCGGCCTCAAGGACCCCGAGGCGGCGGTCAGCCGCAGTTCCACGGAACGGGTGGCCTTCGCACTCCAGAACACCATCGAGCTCGAACGCGCCACGCTGGTGAGCTACAAAGCCAGCATCAAGGAACGCAAGCCGGTGGTGGACAAGAGCTACGAGCAGGCCCTGATGACCCGGGTGGAGATGATGCGCATGCGCAAGCTGTCCACCGACCCCGTGCTGGCCAAGGACAAGGCGTTCCGCGAGTCGCTGGTGCCGGTGTCCAAGGGCCAGGCCTTCGAGGTGGGCGGCAGCAAGGTCTCGATGACCAACGTCGTCATCGACAAGGAACTGCTGCGCCTCGACGCATCGCGCGCGCGCCTGGAGCGCTTGCTCAACCCGGTCTGGACGCCGCAGGGCAAGTGATCCCCCGCCCGGGCCGCAACCACAAGGAATGGCAGTGACCTCTGCACACCGTGCCGGCCAGAGCGCCAGCGCCGATGGCTTCGACGCGGCCTATTACGAGCGTTTCTACTTCGACAAGAAGACCAGCGTGGTCGACCCGGCGCACACCGAGCGGCTGGGCGCCTTCGTCTGCAGCTACCTGCAGTACCTGCGCGTGCCGGTGCGGCGCGTGCTGGACCTGGGCTGCGGCATCGGCCTGTGGCGCGACATCGTGGCCCGGCACTTCCCCAAGGCCTCGTTCCATGGCGTCGAGTTCAGCGAGTACCTGTGCGGCCGCTTCGGCTGGGAGCGGGGCTCGGTGGTCGACTACCAGGCGCGCACGCCCTACGACCTGGTGATCTGCCAGGGCGTGCTGCCCTACCTCAATGAGGCCGATGTGCAGCAGGCCATGCGCAACCTCGCCGGGCTGAGCCGGGGCGCCCTGTACGTGGAGGCGGTCGCGCGCGAGGACTGGGAGCAGGACGTCGTGGACGAGACGCTGACCGACCCGCGCATGTTCCGCCACCCCGCGCAGCTGTACCGGCGCACGCTGGGCGAAGGTTTCACCGAGCTGGGCGGCGGCCTGTGGCTGAGCCCGAAGGCCGAGCTGCCCTTGTTTGCCCTCGAACACATGGGTGGCCGGTGACGGCCGCTGCCATGCCCGTGCCGGCACTGCCGCACGCCGTGTCGCGCCTGCGCGCCGCGCGACTGGCACGCAGTGCCAAGCCCTTTCTGGCCCGGGGCGGGCCGCGTGGTGTGCGCTGCCCGGGGTGTCGGCTGGTGCCCAGCCATTGCCTGTGCGCGCTGCGCCCGCAGCTCACCCCGCAGGCCGGCGTGTGCCTGCTGATGGCCGACATCGAGCCGCTCAAGCCCAGCAACACCGGCTGGCTGATCGCCGACGTGGTGGCCGATACCTGGGCCTTCGGCTGGGCGCGCACCGAGGTCGACCCGGCCTTGCTCGCCCTGCTGGCCGATCCGCAGTGGCAGCCCTATGTGGTGTTCCCGGGCGAATTCGTGGCCCCCGAGCGTGTGGTGGCGAATGTCGCGGGAATGCCGGCCGGCAAGCGCCCGCTGTTCGTGCTGCTTGACGCCACCTGGCCCGAGGCGCGCAAGATGTTCCGCAAGAGCCCCTACCTGGACCGCTTCCCCGTGCTCAGCCTGGCCGGTGAGCAGCTCTCGCGCTACCGTCTGCGCCGCAGCACGCGCGAGGACCATTTCTGCACCTCCGAAGTGGCGGCCCTGTGCATGGAGCTGGCGGGCGAGGGCCATGCGGCCCAGACGCTGGAAGCCTACCTCGACGTGTTCACCAACCACTACCTGCAGTCCAAGCACCAGTTGCCGGTGGACCCGGGCGACGCAGTGCATGAGCGCCTGCGCGCCCTGCGCCGTTAGGGCTGGCCGATGTGGGTCATCCGCGATTTCGAGCCTGCCGATGCACCCGCGTTGCGTGCACTGTTCCATGCCGCCGTGCATGCAAGGGCCCGTGCGGAATACACCCAGGAGCAGCGCGATGCCTGGGCCCCCCTGTCCTACGACGTGGCGGCCTGGGGGGCGCGTCTGCAATCCAACCGGCCCTTCATTGCGCAAGGGCGTGCCGGGGATGGCGTGGCCACCATTGCCGGTTTCTCGGATCTGCAGCCCACGGGCTACATCGACCATTTCTTCGTCGCGCCCGCCCATGCCGGCCAAGGGGTGGCGCAGGCCCTGATGGCGCACATCCATGCGCAGGCCGCGCGGCGTGGCATACCGCGCCTGTGGGCCGACGTCAGCCTCACGGCCGAGCCTTTCTTCGCGAAGAGCGGCTTTGCCGTCGAAGCCCGCCAGCAGGTGGAACGCCACGGCGTGGTGCTGTCCAACGCGCGCATGGCCAAGCGGCTGACGGGGGCCGCGGGAGTGGGACAATAGCGCCCCGGCATTCTTCCCTCTCCCTCTTCAGAACGGCAAGGCCCTTCCCATGACCAAGCAACACGAACGGCACACCGAACTCAAGCCCATGGAGCTGTGCGATTCCTGCAAGGGCATCCAGCGCAACTGGCGCCGCGCGCCCGGCCATGCCGAGCTGGTGCAGCGCGGCAGCCGCAAGGAGGACCGTGACCACGGCCAGGTCACTTTCACCCGCTACCAGTGCGATCGCTGCGGCACGGCCTGGGAGTACGAGAACGACAAGACCAACCTGCACGCCGGCTGGTCGGTGGTGGGGCGCTGAGCGCCGCCCCTTCCGGCTTCAGTCCTGCTCCTTCAGGCCTGCGGGTCCTGCCCGCCCGGCAGTGCGGCCAGCAGCATCGCAGCCACCACGCAAGCCAGGCCCAGGCCCTGCCAGCGGTGGAGGGATTCACCGAGAAACGCCACCGACAGCAGCAGGGCCGACACCGGCAGCCAGACGGTGGCCAGCGATGCGCGCACGCCGCTGGTGCGCGCGCTGCCCGCGTACCACAGCAGAAAGCCGCCCACGGTCGGCACCCAGGCGTAGTACAGCACCGCGGCCAGTGCCGGTGCTGTGAGGGTGGAGGGTGAGGCCTGTGCCATCCACCAGGCCGGCAGGATGGAAAGCAGCAGCCCACCGCCCGACATCAGGGTGGACAGGGCCAGCGCCGGAACAGGCACAGACAGCCGCTTGCTGGCCAGGATGAACACCGCCTCGCAGGCCACGGCCGCCAGCACCAGGGCGATGCCCGCCAGGCGCGTGCCGCCACCCCCTTGCGCCAGGCCTTCGCCAGGGCTGGCCGCGACCGCCATGACCCCGGCCGTGGCCAGCGCGATGGCCACCACCAGGCGCCAGCCGGGCCGCTCGCCCAGCAGCAGGGCCGAGAACAGTGCAGCGGCCGCAGGCAGCGTGCCTGCGACGATGCCTGCGTCCGATGCGCTGGCGAGCTTTACCCCGAGGATCAGCAGCACCGAGTAGCCCACGCTGCCCGCAGCCGCCTGCACGGTGAGCAGCAGCGCATCGCGCCGGCCCAGGCGTGGCAGCCGCTGGCCGCGCCAGCGCATCAGCGCAAAGAACACCGGCAGCGCCAGCGCGTGGCGCAGCACGGTGGCCGCAAACGGCTCGATGTCCTGTGCGATCACTTTGCTGACCACCACCGTGCTGCCCACCAGCACCATGGCCAGGCTGCACAGCAGCTGGCCCTTCCATGCATCCGAAACGCCCATCCCCTGCCCCTTTGCGCTTGTTGAAAACTGCAGGCAGTGTCGCGGGGCAGGCGCCTGCGGTCTTGAACGTTATTGCGGCAGCGGCCGGCGAGGTGGGCCCGCCGTGGCCTTCTGCCAGGCGCCTGGCGTGAAGCCGAATTGCCGCGTGAAGATGCGCGTCATGTGGCTCTGGTCGGCAAAGCCGCTGTCGGCCGCCGCATCGGCCAGGCTGGCGCCGCGCAGCACGCGGTGGCGGGCATGCTCGGCACGCTGCTGCAGCAGCCAGGCATGGGGTGGCAGGCCATAGGCCTGGGTGAAGCGGCGCAGCAGCTGGTACTTGCCCAGGCCGGCCATGGTGGCCAGCTGCGCAAGCGTGGGCGGTGCCCGCAGCAGGTCGGCCAGCCGGTCGCGCACCTGGCGCATGGCAGCCACTGCCTCGGCGGCGCTCGCTTGCGGCAGTGCCGCATTGGCATGCCGGCCCAGCAGCAGGGCACCCGTGTGGGCCAGCGCCTCCTCACAGGCCAGGGTGGCCACGCTGGTGGAAGCCTGCGGCCCCTCGTTCCAGTGCGCCAGGCGCTGCAGCAACTGGTCCAGGGCCGTGCGCAGCGCCTGGTCGTGCTGGATCACCGGGCAGGCCAGGGCCAGCCCCTGGGGCGACGCGATGGCCAGGTCGTCGGCCATGGCCTGTACCACCGAGGGCTCCAGGTAGACCATGCGCCAGCGGCGCGATGGGCTGCCCAGGGGCCGGCCGTCATGCACCTCGCCGGGGTTGGTGGTGATCAGGTCGCCCGCATAGGCATCCACCGCGCCGCGACCGCTGGCCGAACTCTGCGCGCCCTGGTCGAGAAGCCCCAGGCCATAGACGGCATGCCAATGCCTGCCATAGTGGCGGGAACTTTCGATGTGCGTGGCGTACACACCTTCCCAGGGCGATCCGAAGACCTGGGCACGGTGGGCGGGCGTTGGCGTTGTTGTCACCATCCGCCCATTATTCCCAGGTCTGCCTGCCATCCATCCAAGGAGCTGCTGAATGCGCCGCCGATTTTTTCTTGCCACTGGAGCGTGCCCATGGGCGCTTGGCAGCCTGGCGCTGCTGGGCGCGCGCGCCGCGCAGGCCCAGCCGGGCTACACCGTGTCGCTCGAACAATTGCAGGAGGCCGTGGCGCAGCGCTTTCCCTTGCGCTACCCCATGGCCGGTCTGGTGGATGTGGACGTGCAGACCCCGCGCCTGTCCCTGCTGCCCGAAAGCAACCGGCTGGGCGCGGCCTTCCCGCTCAGCGCCGCCGGCCCCGCGCTGCGCCGCAGCCACAGCGGCACGCTGGAGGTGGAGTTCGCCCTGCGCTACGAAGCCAGCGACCGCAGCCTGCGTGCCCACCAGCTGCGCCTGGTGCGATTGGACTTTCCCAGCCTGCGGCCCGAGGTGGTGGCGCTGCTCAACGGCTATGGCCCGGGCCTGGCGGAGCAGTCGCTGCGCGAGGTGGTGCTGCACCGGCTGCGCCCGCAGGACTTGGGTCTGCTCGACGGCATGGGCTTGCAGCCAGGCGCCATCACCGTGACGCCCAAGGGTTTGTCCATCGCGTTCGTGAACAAGCCGGTGCCTTGACGACGGCTCAATCCCCCCGCACCCGCTGCGCAAAGCCACGCTGGCCAAACTGCTCGATGATGAAGTCCACGAACACCCGCGTGCGCGCGGGCAACAGCTTCTTGTCGGGGTAGTACAGCGAGGTCGGCCCGGCATCGGACCACCAGCCCGGCAGCAGGCGCACCAGGTCGCCACTGGCCAGCCAGGGCTGGGCAAAAGGCATGGGCAGCAGGGCCACGCCCAGGCCCATCAGCGCGGCCTGGCACATGGCCTCAGGGTCGTCGAAGACGATGCGCGGGCGCAGCTCGGCTGCGGCCGCGTCGCCGGCCTTGTTGCGCAGCGTGACCACGTGGATGCGGCCCGTCTGGATCGAGCGGCGCGCAATGCCGTCCCATTGCGCGAGGTCCGATGGGTGGCGCGGCGCCTTGCGGCCCTGCAGCTGCGCACGAGACGCCACCGCCACGATGTGGATGGTGCCCAGCGTGCGCGCCACCATCCCGGGGTTCAGGTTCAGCCCGCCGCCGATACCCGCGTCAAAGCCCTCGCCGATCAGATCGACCTGGCGGTTCTCGAAGCGCCAGTCGGGCTGGATGGCCGGGTAGCGCTGCAAAAACTCGCCCAACAGCGGCACCAGGTAGGCACGGCCGAAGGCCTGGCCCATGCTGACCTTGAGCGTACCCGCCGGGGCGCGGTCGGCCTCGGCCGCATGCTCCACGGCATCGGCCAGGGTGGCCAGCGGTGTGCTGATCTGTTGCAGCAGGCGCTGGCCGCCCTCGGTCAGCACCAGGCGCCGCGTGCTGCGCTGAAACAGGCGCACGGAGAGATTGGCCTCCAGCCGTGCCACGTTCTTGCTCACGGCGGCCGGTGTGAGGCCCATGCGCCGTGCGGCGGCCGAGAAGCTGCCGAACTCGGCGGACTGGACGAAGGATTCGAGGTGGCTGAGCGGCTGCATGCCTCTATTTTCAACCAAGGGTTGAAACAGGAACAGCCGATTCATGGCTACCGGCCGTGCAATGGTTTTCCGACACTGCAGGTGTTGCCAGTGCATTCACTGGTCCACTTCACCGGAGATCCACCATGTCTGCCACCTCTGTTTCCTCGTCGTCTTCCACCCGCGTCCTGGCCGGCAAGGCCGCCTTCGTCACCGGAGGCTCGCGCGGTATCGGTGCCGCCATCGTGCGCCGCCTGGCGCGCGATGGCGCTGCCGTCGCTTTCACCTACACCAGCAACGAGGCCCCTGCCCGGGCCCTGGCTGCCGAGATCGAGGCAGCCGGCGGCCGTGCCCTGGCACTGCGCGCCGACAGCGCCGATGCAGCTGCCATCACCGCGGCCATCGACGGCGCGGCGCGTGAACTGGGCCGCCTGGACATCCTGGTCAACAATGCCGGTGTGGCCATCATGGGCGAGGTCGGCAGCGTTGCGCTCGACGACCTGGACCGCACGCTCGCCATCAACGTGCGCGGTGTGTTCGTGGCCACCCAGGCCGCTGTGCGCCACATGGGCCAGGGTGGTGCCTATGGCCGTGTCATCACCATCGGCAGCACCAATTCCGAGCGCCTGCCCTGGGCCGGCTTCAGCGTCTACGGCATGAGCAAGGCCGCCATCGTGGGGCTCACCAAGGGCCTGGCACGCGACCTGGGCCCGCGCGGCATCACGGTCAACAACGTGCAGCCCGGCCCGGTGAACACCGACATGAACCCTGCCGACGGCCCCATGGCCAAGGACATGCATGGCCTGATGGCGCTGGACCGCCACGCCGACCCGGCCGAGATCGCCGGCATGGTGGCCTACCTGGCCGGGCCCGAGTCGGGCATGGTCACGGGCGCCAGCCTCTTGATCGACGGGGGCTTTGCCGCCTGACCTCAGGCCGGCAACTGCGCGACCACCTCGTCCAGCGCCACATGGCCCTGGAACCCGCCGCTGCTGGTGGTGGGCCGCTGCCGCTCGATGGCATCGGCGAACACCACGGCGGGGTCGGCGCGCAGCTTGGCCAGGTGGGCTGCCAAGTGAGGGTAGTCCTCGACCCGCAGCACACCGTGGTACTCGGCCCAGCGGGCCAAAGCGGCCAGGTAGGCATCGGCCACGGTCTTCTTGTTGCCGCCGTCGATCCATTCGCGTTCCGCCAGCAAGCGGTCGAGGTGAGCGCAGCCCTTGGCGACCTGGGGGCGGCCCCAATCGCGCAGCGCTTCCTGGCGCGGTGGGTCGGTGGCCATTTCATAGGCGGCCCACAGCGGTGCAAAGGCCGCGAAGAAATCCGTGGCCAGATAGGCCAGGGTCTGGTTGAGCCGGTCGTGCTCCGGGCTGCCCTGCGGGTAGCCGAGCTGGTGGCCCTTTTGCGCCGCCAGGTGCAGCAGGATGGCCATGCTTTCGCTGAGCAACTGGCCCTCGGCCGTCACGTAGGCGGGTGTCAGGTTCTGCGGATTGATGCGCGCAAACGCCGCGGGCCAGGGATGTTCGAGCATCTCGATGCGCGAGAGCGCGTAGGGCGCGCCCAGCCATTCGAGCGCGATGATGCTGGCCAGCGAGCAGCCCTGGGGCACGCCATAGAAAAGGGTTGGTGTCATTGCAGGTTCCTTGGTTGAGAAAAGAAAAAGAAAGATCAAAAGAAGACCTTACAAAGATACGGATGTGGCCGTTGCCTGTGTAGTCAGGCAAAAGTAGACTCATCGTCTCATTTTGTGGACGATGGGACATGCTCAATCTCAATGACCTGCAGTGGTTCGTGCGCGTGGTGGACCATGGCGGCTTTGCCGCGGCTGCGCGGGCGCTGGAGGTGCCCAAGTCCACGCTGAGCAAGCGCGTGGCGCAGCTCGAGGCCACGCTGGGCGTGCGCCTGATACAGCGCAGTTCGCGCGTCTTCGTGGTGACCGACACCGGCCAGGCCTTCTACCGCCATGCCGCGGCCATGCTGATCGAGGCCGAGGCAGCCGAGAACGTGGTGCGCGGCCTGCAGGCAGAGCCGGCAGGCATCGTGCGCATCACGGCCTCGGTCACCACAGCCCAACTGGTGCTGGCCGATCTGCTGCCCGGCCTGGCCGTGCGCTACCCGAAGCTGCAGGTGATGCTGCATGCGACGGACCGCTTCGTGGACCTGGTGCAGGAGGGCTTCGACATCGGTGTGCGCGACCATTCGGCCCCGTTGCCCGACTCGGACCTGGTGCAGCGGCGCGTGGGCCGCGAGCCGTTCTACCCGGTGGCCGCGCCGGCCTATCTGTCGGCGCGAGGCATCCCCGTTCATCCGGACGAACTGGCCGGGCACGACGCGCTGCTGCTGTCGCCCGCACCGTCCGCGTTGGTGTGGACCTTTGTGCGCGGCGGTGAGACCTGCGCGGTGCGCCCGTTGCCGCGCTTGTTTGCCGACGAGCCCTGGACGCTGCTGCAGGCGGCCCATGCGGGCGTGGGCATCGGCTGCCTGCCACGCGGCCTGTGCCAGCCCAGCATCGAGGCCGGTCGGCTGGTGCGCTTGCTGCCCGGCTTCGACTTCGCGGGCGGCATGACGACCACGCTGCTCATCTCGCACCGGCGCGGGCAATTGCCTTCGGTGCGGGCTGCAGTGGACTTTCTGGCCGAGGGCATTGCGCGCTACCGGGGGTTCGAGGCGCCGGCCCCCGTATAGTGGCCGGTCCAGCCATCGGGGGAGACCATTGCATGCACCACGCTTTCAGGCCTTTGCGGATTGCCACAGCCCTGGTTGTGGGCGCGCTTGTCTGCGCCCCGGCACAGGCGCTCACCGAGGCCGAAAAGGCCTTTGTGGGCGAATACCGGGGCGGTTCGGTCGACACCGTGGCGCAATTGGCGCTGCTGGACGACAACACCTTCTGCTTTGCCTTCATGGGCGGGTCGCTCGACCTGCTGGCCGCAGGCCGCTGGAAGGCCGAGGGCCAGGGCATCCGGCTGCAGCAGGTGCGGCCGGAGAAGACGGCGTTTGTGGTGCTCCCAGGCCGCAAGGAGGCCCAGGGCGGCATGGTGGAGCTCGACTTCCATGGCCACACGCTGTCCAACGCACGTGCGCCGGCCGTCGCCTGGTCGGCCGATGACAAGCCCCCGGCCACCTTGAGGCCCCTGTTCGGCAAGGACCAGAACTCCTGGTCCGAGAGCTACAAGCTGCCGCCCGTGCCACTGGCGCAGGCGCGCTACCTTTACCTGGGCGACGTGACCGAGCCGGCGCCCGGCAAGCCGGTGGAGGTGCAGGTCGTGCAGTACCGGCTGGAGGCCGCGGGCTCCGTGCTCGTGGCGTTCGATGAGGTACAGGCCATGCCCTTGCTCACGCCGCATGCCGTGTTCAAGGGCGATGTGCTCTACCTGGAGGGCGACCGCATGGGCAAGCGCCGGCCGCTGGCGGCAGAGGCCGTGGACGAAGCACGCACGGCCTGCATCCAGCCGGCACTGGCCCCCAAGGACGGTGCGGCGGCGCAAGAGCGATCTGGCAAGACCCTCGTGCCCGCCAAGACTTTCAAGGCCAAGCCTTCGGCCATCCAGGGCAAGCCCTATTTCGAAGCCAAGGGCGGTTGAACGCGCAGGGCGCTGTCAAGCCGACAGTGCTGCTGCCGGCGTGCGCGGCGCCATCTCGATGCGCGCCTTGGCCAGGCGCAGCGCCTTGCGCATGTAGCCGCGCCACAGCACGCTGGCCAGCAGCCAGAGCACCGGAGCGGCCCACTTGGAGCGCGCGTGGAAGGCATGGCGCCAGCGCACCGTGGTCTGTGTGCCATTGGCCTCGGGGTCGAACCACCAGGCACCGTCGGCCCCTGTGGCCAGCCAGCGCAGCGCGCCCGTGAAACCGCTCACCGTGTAGGCAAAGTACTGGGCCGGGCGGTAGTGCTTGAGCCCCTCCTGTACGCTGCTGCCGTCGGACATGGCCACCGTGCGCGTTTGCCCCGGGGCATCCCAGGGGCCGGTCTGGTCGCGGGTGCCGGTCACGGCCGGCAAGGGGCCATAGCCGGTGAACAGCGTGGTCGGGTCGACGGGCGCGATGAACCCGAACGCCTGGGCAGGCGAGGCCTTGATATGCGTCTGGACCGTGGCGGTAAAGGTGGGCATGGTGGCGGCGTCCGGTTCTTGCAGGGTGAATCGAATGTATTGTGGAAGGCGGAAACGATAAATACCGTTTTCTCAAACGGACTGTTTGCCAAACCGTGAACAATTGCCCCTTCCCGTGCCGAAAGAACCGTGCGCAAACGGGGCTCAGTCCGTGCCCCCCCGCCGCCGCGGCTTCCGTGCCGCCCCTGCCAGCTCCTGGGCGCCCAGGCTGAAAACCGGCTGGTCTGCCAGCATCTCCACGGCCAGGTCGATGAAGGCGCGCACGCGCGCCGGCTGGGCCGCACGGCTGCCGTAGTACACATACAGCCCCAGGTGCCGGGGGATGAAGCCGGTCAGCACCGGCACCAGCTGCCCGCTGCGCACCAGGGGCGCGGCGGTCACGCCCACCAACTGGCCAATGGCATGGCCGCCCAGCACGGCGCGCGCCTCCAGCTCGATGTCGTTGGTGCAGAAGGCCGGCGGGATGGCGTGCGCCACGATGTCCTCGCCCACCTGGAACTCCCAGGGCATGGGCTTGCCCGTGGCCGGGTGGCGAAAGCCGCTGCAGCGGTGCTGCGCCAGGTCTTCGATGCGCATGGGCGTACCGTGGCGTGCGAGGTACCCCGGCGTGGCGCACACCACCAGCTGCAGCCACAGCAGGCGCCGCGCGATCACCCCGCCCTCGGGCGGGTAGCCCGAGCGAAAGCCCACGTCGACCCGGTCCTCGACCCAGTTGCCGATGCGGTCGTCGAGCTGCACATCGGGCTCCACCAGCGGGTAGCGGCGCACGAACTCGTCCACCACGGGCCAGATCACCTCCAGCATCATGGAGCGCGGCGCGGTGATGCGCAGCGGCCCCGCAATCTCCTCGCGCCCGCGCCGCGCCCCATGCACCGCGCGCTGCAGCGTGGCCAGCCCGGGCTGGGCGGCGTCGAGGAACTGGCGCCCCTCTTCGGTCAGGCTCAGGCTGCGCGTGGTGCGGTGGAACAGGCGCACGCCCAGGTGCGATTCGAGCTGCCCCAGCGCCAGGCTGGCGGCCTGCGGCGTGATGCCCTGGGCCGAAGCCGCCTGGCGCAGGCTGCCCAGCTCGGCCGCCTTGGCAAAGGTGGCGATGGCGCGCAACTCGTTGATGGCCATGGTGGAACTCCTTGAATTGGCAAGTATTTATTGCCAATAAATCAGGTGATTATGGGCTAGTGAGATGGCAATGGAGTGCCTACATTTCATCCCCATGGCGACGCACCGCGTCTGCCAGAACCCCGAAATTCAAGCTTTCCAAGGACTTCTGCCATGACCGCTCACGCTTCTTCCTCCTCCTTTCCCCGCATCTGGCTGATCACCGGCGCCTCGCGCGGCATCGGCGCGCGCATTGCCGAGGCCGCGCTGGCCCAGGGCGATGCCGTGGTCGCCACCTCGCGCAGCGCCGAGTCCATCACGCGCCGCCTGGGCGCCAGCGATGCGCTGCTGCCCCTGGCGCTGGACGTGACCGACGAGGCCCAGGCCCGCCACGCCGTGGGCGCGGCGCTGGAGCGCTTCGGCCGCATCGACGTGCTGGTCAACAACGCGGGCTACGGCCTGCTGGGCGCGGTGGAGGAGGCCACCGCCGACGAGGTGCGCAGCCTCTACGAGACCAATGTCTTCGGCCTGCTGCATGTGACGCGCGCCGTGCTGCCCGCCATGCGCGCGCGCCGCGCCGGCCACGTCATCAACATCTCGTCGCTGGGTGGCGTGCGCTCGGCGGCTGGCTTTGGGGTCTACTGCTCGACCAAGTTCGCGGTGGAAGGTCTCACCGAAGCCCTGCATGCCGAACTGGCGCCGCTGGGCATCCACGCCACGGCGGTGGAGCCGGGCTACTTCCGCACCGAGTTCCTCGACACGGCCTCGCTCTCGGTGTCGCCGCGCGTGCTGGACGATTACGCCCCCAGCGCCGGCGTGATCCGCGAAGCCGCCCGCCGCATCAACCTGAACCAGCCCGGCGATCCGGTGCGCCTGGCCCAGGCCGTGATGCAGCTGGTGGCCAGCCCCACGCCGCCGCTGCGCCTGCCCCTGGGCACCGACACGCTGCAGACCATTGCTGACAAGCATGCCTTTGTGGAGAAGGAAACTGCCGCGTGGCGCGAGCTGGCGGCGTCCACGGACTTTCCGGTGCAAGCCGCAGCGTGAGCCCGCACCGGCGGTGGTTCACACCATGCCGCCGTTGGCGCGCAGTGTCTGGCCGTTGATCCACGCGCCATCGGGTCCGACCAGGAAGGCCACCGCGCTTGCGATGTCCTCGGGCGTGCCCAGGCGGCCCAGCGGATTCATCTGCGCCAGGCGCTCCACCAGTTCGGGCGTCTTGCCATCGAGGAACAGGGCGGTGGCCGTGGGACCGGGGGCCACGGCGTTCACGGTGATGTTCCTGCCGCGCAGCTCCTTGGCCAGGATCAGCGTCATGGTCTCCACCGCGCTCTTGGTGGCGGCATACACCGCATAGCCGGGCATGGCGGTGCCGACCAGGCTGGTGGAGAAATTCACGATCCGCCCGCCTGGCTCCAGCCGGCGCGCGGCCTCGCGCAGGGTGTTGAAGCTGCCCTTGAGGTTGATGGCGATCAGCCGGTCGAAGGTGGCGTCGTCGGTATCGGCCAGGTGGGGCAGGTGGGCAGGCATCACGCCCGCGTTGTTGACCAGCACATCCACGCGGCCAAAGGCCTCGGTGGCCTGGTCAAACAGGCGGGCTGCAGCCGCAGGGTCGGCCACATCGGCCTGTACCGTGATGGCCTGGCCACCGGCGGCCGTGATGGATTGCGCCACCACCTCGGCCTCGGCGGCATTGCCGGCGTAGTTGACCACCACATTGAAGCCATCGCGCCCCAGGCGCTGCGCAATCGCGGCGCCGATGCCGCGCGAGGACCCGGTGACGATGGCGACAGGGCGGTGGTTGGACGGGGTGGACGTGTCGTTGGTGGCCATGGAGAACTCCAGAACAGTGGTGATGGGTGTATTGTTCTGTTGGCGCCGGGTTTGATAAAGACCCGTGAATTGCCATGACTGTTCAACGCACGAAAACAATCAAGCCCTGCTCCCCATGGACCGATTCGACGCCATGCGCCTGTTCACCCGCATCGTGGAGCTGGGCAGCTTCACCCAGGCGGCGGAAGACCTGCAACTGCCCCGCGCCACCGTGACGCTGGCCGTGCAGCAGCTCGAAAAGCGCCTGGGCGCACGCCTGCTGCACCGCACCACGCGCCACGTCTCCCCGACCCAGGACGGTGAGGCCTACTACGCGCGCTGCCAGCAGCTGCTGGCCGACCTGGACGAGACCGAGGCGGCTTTTGCCACGGCCGGCCAGCAGCCCAAGGGCAAGCTGCGTGTGGACCTGCAGGGCACGCTGGCGCGCTATTTCGTGCTGCCGCGCATCGGCGAGTTCTTTGCACGCTACCCGGGCGTGGAGCTGGAACTGGGCATGGGCGACCGCCTGGTGGACCTGGTGCGCGAGCGCGTGGACTGCGTGATGCGCGGTGGCGAACCGGCCGACTCCAGCATGGTGGGCCGGCGCGTGGCGCAACTGGCCCAGGTGACCTGTGCGAGCCGCGGCTACCTCGAACGCCATGGCGTGCCCCGCACCGTGGACGAGCTGCGCGGCCACCGCGCGGTGAACTACCTGTCCTCGCGCACGGGCAAGCCCATGCCTCTGGACTTCGTGGTCGATGGCGTGCCGCGCAGCCTGCAGCTCAAGGGCACGGTCTCCGTGACGGATGCGTTTGCCTATGTGGCCTGCTGCACGGCCGGGCTGGGCATCATCCAGGTGCCGCGCTACCACCTGGAGCCGCAGCTGGCCGATGGCAGCCTGGTCGAGGTGCTGGCCGACTTTTGCCCGCCGCCCATGCCGGTGACCGTGCTCTACCCGCACAGCCGCCAGCTCTCGCCGCGCGTGCGCGTGTTCGTGGACTGGCTGGCCGAGGTGATGGCGAATGCGCGTTAGCCCGCCTGTGCCGGACGCGAGAATTCCATGACCCAGTTCACCTCCCAGGTTTGCCCGCCATCGTCCGAAAAGGCCTGCTCCCAGCGCGGCGTGCCGGTGGCGAGGTTCTTGGCCCACTCGAAGCGCACCAGGACAGGCCGGCCCTCGAGCCGCTCCTGGCCGAAGAAAACGCCCCGGTCCGTGCCCGCAAAGCCGCCGCTCACGGGTGGCTGCAGCAGACCGGTCGCCGTGTCCAGGCCGCCGGTCACATTGTCTAGCCAGTAGATGCTCCAGCGCTGCGCCTGGGGATTGAACAGGCGCAACGCCATGCCCACATAGCCAGCATTCCAGCCTTCGGGGATGAAGTCATCGCAGTTGCCGATGCCGCCGGACAGCGGCCGCGCCGTGCCGGTGGCGTCGAAGGTCTCCCAGTCGGTGCAGCCCGCAAGCCGGCGCACCAGGCGGGTGTTGCGGATGCGCCAGGGGCCCATCAGAAAGTCGAAGTCGCTGGCGCCGCCAGTGGGTAGGGTGATCGGCATGGCGGTGTCTCCGGTAGGGGGCGTCAGGCGTGCAGGGCCGAGCGCCCGGTGGGCTGCAGCCGATGGGCCTCGGGTGCGCGGGCCAGCCAGGGGGCGAGGCCGGGCGCCACATCGCGCTGCCAGGTACCGCCCTGCGCAAAGGCATCGAACGCGGCCGCATCGCCGAACAGCGCCAGGCCCAGCAGCACATGCTCCCCTTCGCGCACCGGCAGGCGCGGAAAGCTGTTGGGGCTGGTGTCGCTGGCGTACCAGGCCGTATGGCGCGCGCCACCCGCACGCAGCGTGGGGTCCATGCGCTCGCGGCAGTACGCCAGCAGCTCGGGCGTTGCGGGCTCCTTCAGGTAGAACACCGTGGCATCGAGCAGGCCCGGTGCTGCGCCGCTGGCATCCATGGCAGCGCGGTCTGCGGGCAGGCCATCGGCCGCGCCGGTCCAGGCCGGGTGCAGCAGCAGCACGTTGTCCGAATCGGCCATGGTGGCATTGGCTGCATCGCGGTGTGCGGCCCATACCGGGCCGCCGTAGAAGGCTTCGAGTGCCTGTCGGCGCGCTTGCATATCGGCAAATCCGCGCAGCCAGACGAACAGGTCCGGCTGGTCGAGGTCGCGGAACTGGCCGATCACGCGCATGCCTTCGCGCTCCTGGGTTTCGAGGAATTCGCGGTCGAACAGCTCGATCAGCACCTCGCGCTGGCCGGGGTGCAGGGTGTACTGGCGCAGCTCGACGATGCGGCAGTCTGGGAGGGACGGGGTGGATTGCATGCGGTCTTCCTTGGCTGGATACGAAAGGGAAGGCTGCAGTGTGCGGTGCAATACATGACAAGGCATGGCAGGTATTGGCGGCATACTGCAGCGGTCGTTGTTTCAAGCCATGCCATGCGCGCCAGCCGCCTGTTGTCCATCCAGATGCTGCTCGAAACCCGGGGGCGCATGAGCGCGCAGGCGCTTGCCGAGGCGCTGGAGATCTCGGTGCGCACGCTCTACCGCGACGTGGACCAGCTCACGGCGGCAGGCGTGCCCATCTATGCCGAACGCGGCCGCAATGGCGGTTTCGCGCTGCTGCCGGGCTGGAAGACCACGCTCACCGGCCTCACCCCGTCCGAGGCGCAGGCCGTGTTCCTGAGCGGCCTGCCCGGCCCGGCCGGCGACCTGGGCCTGGGCGATGAGGTGGAGGGGGCGCGCCTGAAGCTGCTGGCCGCGCTGCCCGCGCCCTGGCGCGAAGATGCCCAGCGTGTGAGCGCCCGCCTGCACCTCGACCCGGTGGACTGGTACCGCGAGAGCGCGCCCACGCCCCACCTGGCCACGGTGGCCGCAGCCGTCTGGGGTGGCGAGCAACTGGCCCTGCGCTACGAAAGCTGGGCCGATACGGTGGAGCGCACGGTGGCCCCGCTGGGCCTGGTGCTCAAGGCGGGTGTGTGGTACCTGGTGGCGCAGCCGGTGGACAAAGCCTCGGCGGACCGTGGCCCGCGCACCTACCGTGTTGCCAACATCCGCGCGGCCACGGCGCTGGGCACGCCCGTGCGCCGCCCGGCGCGTTTTGACCTGCCTGCGTACTGGAGCGCATCCATCCGCCGCTTCGAGTCCGGCCTCTACACGGGCGAGGCCGATGTGCTGGCCACGCCCGCCGGCCTCAAGGGCCTGAGCGCCCTGAGCAGCGCCGTGGCGCGGGCGGTGGCGGCGGCCCCGCCTTCGCGCCGCAAGGATGGGCGCGTGGCGCTCACCATTCCCATCGAGTCGGTGGCCCATGCCTGCGGCCAGCTCATGCGCCAGTCGCCAGAGGTCGAGGTGCTGCGCCCGGCCGCGCTGCGCCGGGCACTGGTGGAGCGCGTCCAGGCGACGGCGCGGCTCTACAAGCTGGGCTAGATCCCCCGCTCCACCATGTCCAGCAGCCGCTGGCCCAGCAGCGCCAGCATGTCGGCGGGCGTCCCGCGCAAAGGCCCGTCGATGGAGAGCAGCGCCATGCCATGCACGGTGGACCAGGCCAGGTACTCGGCCCCCGGGCGGCGTTCTGGCGGCAGGGCGCCGGCCTTCACCAGGTCGTCGAGCGCGGCCGAAAGGTGCTCGAAGGGGTTCAGCCCTGTCAGGCCGCCCATGGCGGGGTCGGGGTCCTGCTCCACGCTGAACTGCCCGCCGAAGGCGGTGCGGAACAGCCCCGTCTCCGCGTGCGCAAAGCGCATGTAGCCGGCGCCCACGGCGCGCACCCGGGCATGGGCCTGCTCGGTGGGCGTGCCTTCGGTGGGCACGTGGGCCATCTCGGCTTCCATGGACTGGGCCACGGCGGCCACGGCAGCGGCGCGCACCGCCGCCAGCAGGTCCTGCCGGTTGGCGAAATGGCGGTAGGCCGCATTGGGCGCCACGCCCGCGCGGCGCGTGGCCTCGCGCAGCACCACGGCATCGGGCCCGCCCTGGCGAGCCAGCTCGATGCCGGCGTCGAGCAGGGCACGGCGCAGGTCGCCGTGGCGGTAGGTGCTGCGCGCGGCGGGGGGAGTGCCGCTGCTGGCATCAGGGCTGTTGCGGTTGCTTACGGACATGGACGGCTGAATGTGGACACTGTCCATTATCTCTGGTATTGTTTGTGAACGGTGTCCACAATTGCATGGACACCTTGTCCTGATCCGATACCCCCAAAGGAGACCGCCATGAAAGTCGAGCCGTATCTGTTCTTCGAAGGCCGCTGCGAAGAGGCGCTCACGTTCTACCGAAAAGCCCTGGGCGCCGAAGTGACCATGCTCATGCGCTACAAGGACAACCCCGAGCCCGCCGCCGGTGCGGGCTGCTCCGTGGACGGCAGCGCCGGCCCCGGGCCCCAGCCCGAGATGGTGATGCACGCTTCGTTCAATGTGGGCGACACCCAGGTCATGGCGTCCGACGGCATGGGCTCGGGCAAGCCGAGCTTCCAGGGCATTTCGCTGTCGCTGGCGCCCGAGACGGAGACCGAGGCGAAGCGCCTGTTCGACGCGCTGGCCGACGGCGGCCAGGTGCAGATGCCGCTGGGCAAGACCTTCTTCTCACCCGCCTTCGGCATGGTGGCCGACCGCTTCGGCGTGTCGTGGATGGTGGTGGTGCCCCAATGACGGCGGCAGCCGCACCCGGAGCCCAGCCCCTGCGCTACACCGGCAGTTGCCACTGTGGCAAGGTGGCGTTCGAAGTGGAGGGCACGGTCGACAGCGCCCTCGCCTGCAACTGCACCATGTGCCGCCGGCGCGGCTCGCTGCTGTGGTTCGTGCCGCATGGGCAGCTCAGGTTGACCACGCCGGAGGCGGACCTCGCCAGCTACACCTTCCACAAGCACGCCATCCAGCACCGCTTCTGCCCGGCCTGCGGCATCCACACCCATGGCGAGGGCACACACCCTGCGGGATACCGCATGGCTGCAGTGAACCTGCGCACGCTCGATGGTGTGGACCTCGATGCCATCCCCGTGCACCACCACGATGGCCTGGCGATGTAAGCCCCTCATCTTTTCAAGGAGACCTCCCATGATGAATCCCGAACCCCAGGCGCAGCACCGCTGGCTGCAGCAGCTGCTCGGCGACTGGACCTGCGAATCCACCTGCGACGCTGGGCCCGGCGAGCCGCCCATGACGACCACCGGCACCGAACACGTGCGCCAGCTCGGCGACCTGTGGGTGCTGGGCGAAGGCACGGGCACCATGCCCGGCGGCGGCGATGCGCGCATGCTCATCACGCTGGGCTACGACCCCGAGAAAAAGGCCTTCATTGGCACCTGGATCGGCTCGATGATGACCCACATGTGGGTCTACCGCGGCACGCTCGACGCCACCGAAAAGGTGCTGCCGCTCGAGACCGAAGGCCCGAGCTTCGCCGGCGACGGCAGCACCGCGAAGTACCGCGACACCATCACCATCGTCGGCCCGAACGAGCGCACCCTGACCTCCGCCACGCAGCAGCCCGATGGCAGTTGGAAGGAGTTCATGAAGGCCACTTATCGGCGCAAGACCGCCTGACCCCGCACCACCGACCATGACGCTTCGCATCGAAGGCCGCGCACGCTGGCCTGCGCTCATCCTGCTGTGCCTGGGCGAGCTCATGATCGTGCTGGATACCACCATCGTCAACGTGGCCCTGCCCAGCATCCGCGCGGACCTGGGTTTCAGCGAAACCTCGCTGGTCTGGGTGGTCAACGCCTACATGCTCACCTTTGGCGGCTGCCTGCTGCTGGGCGGGCGCCTGGGGGACCTGTATGGCCATCGGCGGCTGTTTCTGGCCGGCATCACCCTGTTCACCGTCGCCTCGCTGGCCTGCGGGCTGGCGAACACCCAGGGCCTGCTGGTGGCGGCGCGCGCGGTGCAGGGTGTGGGTGGCGCGGTGGTCTCGGCCGTGGCGCTGTCGCTCATCATGAATTTGTTCACCGAACCCGGCGAGCGCGCCAAGGCCATGGGCGTCTACGGTTTCGTCTGCGCGGGCGGGGGCAGCATCGGCGTGCTGCTGGGCGGCGTGCTCACCAGCCTGCTGAGCTGGCACTGGATCTTTCTGGTCAACATCCCCGTGGGTGCGGCGATCTACGCGTCCTGCATGGTGCTGTTGCCCGGCGGCAAGGGGCAGGCCGGTGGCCAGCGGCTGGACTGGGCGGGTGCCGTTACCGTGACGGCGGCGCTGATGCTGGCGGTCTACGCCATCGTCAACGGCAATGAAGCGGGCTGGACCTCGGTGCAGTCGCTGGGCCTGCTGGGGGGCTCGGCCCTGTTGCTGGCCGTGTTCGGCGTGATCGAGTCGCGCGTGGCGGCACCGCTGGTGCCGCTGGCCCTGCTGCGGCTGCGCAACCTGGCCATCTCCAACGTGGTCGGCGTGCTCTGGGCGGCGTCCATGTTCGCCTGGTTCTTCCTCTCGGCGCTGTACATGCAGCTGGTGCTGGGCTACGACGCGATGCAGGTGGGCCTGGCCTTCCTGCCGTCCAACCTCATCATGGCCGGCTGCTCGCTGGGGCTCTCGGCCTGGGTGGTGATGCGCTTCGGCATCCGCAGCACCCTGGGCTGGGGTCTGGTGATGGCGGCCGCCGGGCTGGTGCTGTTCGCGCTGGCGCCGGTGCAGGGCCGTTTCACGCCGCACGTGCTGCCGGGCATGCTGCTGCTCGGCGTGGGGGCGGGCATTGCGCTCAACCCGCTGCTGCTGGCCGCCATGGGCGACGTGCAGCCCGAGGACTCGGGGCTGGCTTCGGGCGTGGTCAACACCGCCTTCATGATGGGCGGCGCGCTGGGCCTGGCCATCCTCGCCAGCCTGGCCGACGCGCGCACGGGCAGCTTGCGGGCGTCGGGTGCCGATGTTGCCGTGGCCCTTCATGGCGGCTACCAGTTGGCGTTCTGGGTGTCTGCCGTGGCCGCGGCGATGGCCGCCGTGCTGGGTGGGTTGGCGTTGCGGCCCGTACCGGCGCCGACGGACGGTGCACAGCCCGTGCACGCGTAGCACCGAGGGGCATTGTCCTGCCGCGTGCACCGCACCGTCCCATCCACAGGACTTCTGTTCGCGCATGGTGGCCCCACTTGCAGGTGCAAGCCGTTCACAATCGGAGCGGCGCACCACACAAGGAGTCATCGCCCCATGTCGAACACCCACCCCACGCCTGTCCTGCAGAGCCAGCCGCTCGGCCCGCTGTGGCCCACGCTCGACCCGTTCCTGTTCTGCGCCCACCACGACGACGCCTACCCCGCGGGCAATGCCTCCTTCGGCCCGGCCGTGCCCGTGGACGACCGCCAGATCGGCAGCGACTTCAGCCGCAAGGACGGCTGGAGCATGTACCACGGCGACACCGTGCCCGGCTTCCCCGGC